>ENA-OQDL01001328-OQDL01001328.1-human-gut-metagenome-genome-assembly--contig:-NODE-1328-length-12536-cov-2.052381_pt1 | contig 12536 bp, 14 predicted proteins | sample MGYA00242782_ERZ504609 | MGnify/ENA primary metagenome ERZ504609 (study PRJEB26092, sample SAMD00036320) | human gut metagenome | host: Homo sapiens | study: EMG produced TPA metagenomics assembly of... | reverse complement strand
CTTTTCGCAGAGAACACTGAATTTGTCGGAGAATCGGGAAGTGCTGGATATCCATTAAGCGAAGACGGTATTGAAGAGATGGAGACTAACTACGAAATGTTGGAAATAGAAGAAATCCGTTCACTCATCAAGCCACGCAAACAGTTTGCCCACAAGGGGAACTTCGGCCATGCACTATTGATTGCCGGTTCAAAAGGAATGGCAGGAGCCTCTGTTCTCGCTGCCCGCGCCTGCCTCCGTTCGGGAGTAGGGCTGCTGACTGTTCATGCGCCAATGTGCAACAACGACATCTTGCAGACCTCCATACCCGAAGCAATCGTAGAAACCGACATCAACGAAACCTGTTTTGCCGTACCTACCGACACGGACGACTATCAAGCAGTCGGCATCGGCCCGGGACTGGGACGAAACGAGGAAACGGAAGCTGCCTTATTGGAACAACTGGAACACTGCCAGACTCCCTGTTGTAGTAGATGCCGACGCTCTTAATATCCTCGCCAACCACCGTCATGCCCTTACCCACCTGCCGAAGGGTTCCATCCTCACCCCGCATCCAAAAGAACTGGAACGTCTGACCGGCAAATGCCAGGACTCTTACGAACGTCTGATGAAGGCTTGCGAACTGGCCCGTGCCGCCCATGTCCACATTATTTTAAAAGGAGCCTACTCCGCCATCATCACCCCCGAAGGTAAATGTTTCTTCAACCCAACCGGAAATCCGGGAATGGCAACCGGAGGTAGCGGTGACGTACTGACCGGAGTAATCCTGGCGCTGCTTGCCCAAGGTTATCCCACCGAAGAAGCCGCTAAAATCGGCACTTACATTCACGGATTGGCGGGCGATGTCGCTCAAAAGAAGCAAGGAATGATCGGAATGATCGCAAGCGATATTATCACCTGTCTGCCGACAAGCATGGCGACTTGTAAGCGAAATAAAAGTTAAGAACTTACAGTTTTTTCAATAACTTCATTAACTTTGTTTTCAAAACCAGTTAAAAAGAACCGAATATGAAAAAGTTGATTATAGCAGCAGGACTACTTATGACAACGTCCGCCTATGCACAAACCGAAGTACTGACAGGGGTTACCCGAGGAAAAGACTATGGAGTGGTTTACAGTCTTCCCAAAACCCAAATAGAACTTGAAATAAAAGCCAACAAAGTCAACTATACTCCGGGAGAATTCAGCAAATATGCTGATCGTTACCTGCGACTGACCAACGTCTCCGCCGACCCTGAAGAGTACTGGGAACTGACTAGCGTAAAAGTGAAATCCGTAGGTGTGCCCAACAGCGAAACGACGTATTTCGTAAAATTGAAGGATAAGACAGTAGCACCGCTCATGGAACTGACAGAGGATGGCATTGTGAAAACGATCAATGTTCCTTACAGCAACAGCAGTGTAGGCAAAAAAGCCGCTCCCGCTCCCACAGTCCTCCAAAAGAAAGCAAATCCTCGTGAATTCCTGACCGAAGAGATTCTGATGGCTAGCTCTACCGCCAAGATGGCCGAACTGGTGGCTAAAGAAATCTATAACATCCGCGAAAGCAAAAATGCCTTATTGCGCGGACAGGCTGACAATATGCCTTCAGACGGATCACAGCTTAAGATTATGCTCGACAATCTGAATGCACAGGAAGAAGCCATGACGCAAATGTTCTCCGGCACCTGCAACAAGGAAGAGAGAACATTCACTGTCCGCCTTACCCCTGACAAGGAATTCAACAATGAAGTTGCTTTCCGCTTCTCGAAGAAGTTAGGTGTAGTTGCCAACAATGATTTGGCAGGAACTCCGTTTTATATCAGTCTGAAAGACCTGAAATCGGTCAAGATACCACAGGAAGATGGTAAGAAGAAGAAAGATTTGGATGGAATCGCCTACAACGTACCCGGACAAGCTATGGTTACATTGACCGACGGCAAAAAGAAACTTTACGAAGGTGAACTTCCTATTACTCAATTTGGTGTGATAGAATATCTGGCTCCGGTTTTGTTCAACAAGAATTCTACCATCAAAGTTTATTTTGATCCGAATACGGGAGGATTGCTCAAAGTGGACAGAGAAGAAGGGAAATAGAAAAACGAGAAAGTGAACTTCTAAAAAACAAAGAATATGGTTGGTGAAGGACATGCATTCGACATGATACGCCGAATAAAAGAGGGACGGGAAGCTTCCCGCCTACGTCGTGAACGTGCTAACGACAAGTTGAAGCATTTAAACCGTGCAAACGAACCTTATCCACTACCCAACACCACCCCCGAAGAAATGGAACGTATCATCCACGACTCGGAGAAAAAGAAAGAGAAAGACAGCAATTATTTTGTTTGGGGAACGCTTATTATCATGGGGGTCCTGATAGCAATTGCCGTCATACTTTTGGGGCTGTATTTATCAAATAAATAATAATAAGTTCCTATTTATACGACTGGTATCACCAGTTTTATAAATCCATCTTTCTGCATTTGAGAAAGATAAGCCGATACACGCGACTCGTAGCCCTCTTCATTTTGAAAGTGGTCTGCGAGTTTTTCTATAATCTCACGAACATTGCGTTTTCCAATCTATCAGTTCCCATACAGCCGTACCGTGTTCTTCCAATTTCACATGAAGTTCTTTCGACATTCCTTTCGGCACAAGGAAGCGTTGCATCCACGGATATTTAAAACGGGAAAAGGAGAGCACAACTGTCTCCCCTTCCCTTTCTGCTGTAATATGTTCACTGCGACAGGGAATGACCTCTAACAGGTTGATTTTCTCTTTGGCAGCCATACTTCTTATTTTTTATTTCAGAGTATTCATACTGATACTCTTCTGTTTACACCTTGATACAAAATTCCTTTGTTACTTTAGGTATTGAATTTCCCAGTTACTTTTGGATATTCGCCTCTTCCAAACCGTATCCCTTCTTCTTGTTCTCTGCCTTCAACATCAAAGCCACAATCAGAGCAGCACACCAAAAATGAGCAAAAATAGTCATCGGCAACGTGTAGTCATAAGTCTGTGCACCGTCTACTACCGGACCTTTGCAATAAGTATTCAACACCCATCCGATCAACAAAGGAACACCCATCAATCCCCAGTTCTGTACCCAGAAAATCAATGCGTATGCGGTACCCAACTGTTTTTCCGGAATAATCTTCGGAACAGACGGCCACATAGCTGAAGGCACCAACGAGAAGGCAAATCCCAATATAATCATGATGATAGTAGCAAACCACCATATATTCAGTATAGGCAGAGCGAACATCGTATGCACAAAAATAAGCATCACTGATCCGATTATCATCAACGTAGCTCCCTTACCGATACGGTCATAAAGCGAGCCGAACAACGGAGTCAGGATAATCGCACCAATCGGCAACAATCCGGGAATCGTTCCCGCCAACTTCGGATCTACATTATACTTCTGCACCATCAAGTCGGCAGCATACTTGATAAAGGGGAATACAGCCGAGTAGAACAATACACATAGTAATGCAATCAACCAGAATCCCTTATTCGTAATGATATACACAATATCTTTCATACGGAACGGCTCTTCCGGCTCCAATCCCTCTGCATCCAAAGAAGCATCCAACTTCTTATCATAGAAAGTATAAAGGAAGAAAGCAATCGTACCCACGCACAACATAATCAGACAAAACAGAATCGGAGCAGGAATATTGGTATGGAATGTGCCACTCTCATCCGTAGATCCGAAAAAGTCGGCCAAAGGAACCGTGAGCACCATTGCCAGAGTTGTTCCGATACGTGCCGTAGCCATTTCAAGTCCCATAGCCAATGCCATTTCCTTACCCTTGAACCATTTCACGATAATTTTGGAAACTGTGATACCGGCAATCTCCACACCTACACCGAAGATAGCATACCCCAATGCAGCCAGGGTTACCTGTGTTTTGAATCCGAAGAGCATGGCACCTTCCGGAAAAGTAGTAGAAATCGCATAGTATTTCAATCCACAACCAAACACCATCAATAAGCAAGCTCCCATTCCGGTGAAACGAACCCCCATCTTATCCAAGATGATACCACCGAAGATCAGCATCAATAGGAATACATTAAACCACCCGTAAGCGCTTGTGAAGAAACCATAATCAAGACTGTCCCATAGTAGTTCTTTCTCAAGCATGGGTTTTAGAGGAGACATTACGTCGGTGAGGAAATAGCCGCATAGCATAGTAAATGCGACCAATGCTAGAACACTCCATCGGAGTACGGCGGAGTCATTCAATTTCTGTTTCAAATGTTCTGTCATTGTTATATTTAAAAAAGTAGTTAATAATCTTATACAGCCAACAAAGGTAGTTAAATCTCGTTTGTTTCTATCACAAAGAGATTGTTTTTACAAGAAAAAGTTAAGCGCGGATTACACTGACCACGCGGAACATTGAAAATCCGTGTAATCTGCGTAATCCGCACTTAAATATCAAAGAAATGCAGCATCCGTCTGCACCTTCCCATTAATGGTTTTACCCCAAAGTCTTACCTGACAACGGAGTGAATTACTCTGCTGCAGGAGCAGGAGTTTCAGTAGCCGGTGCCGGAGTTTCTGTAGCAGGTGCATTAGTAGCAGGAGCTTCAGTTTGCGGCGCAGCCGTACCTGCGGGTAAGTTATACGGGTTAGTCTGTTGTTCTTTCTGTGCCTGTTCCAACACTGCGTCTTTAGCAACAGCAGAGCGAGGAACTACATAAGCAGTAGCAATGCTCATTACCACCATGAAGATAGCTAAGCCCCATGTTGCTTTTTCCAGAAAATCTGTAGTCTTGCTGCACGCCCATGATTGGCGTTTAGATGAAGAGAAACCAGAAGCAAGTCCGCCTCCCTTTTTGAGTTTCTGAATCAGCACGATGAAACACATCAACAAGGCTGCAATAACCATTAAGATAACGAATAATAAGTACATTTTTTAGTTATTTTTGAATTAGCGTTTAATAATCAATTTTCTCCAAAAATCTGATTTTGGTCTGCAAAGTAAGCATTTTTTTTGGATATTTCAAATTTAATTTTTTAATTATTTCAAGAGCTTTTGAATATCGTTGCTGTTTAACATAGATTTTTGCCCAAAGTTTCCGTAAAACAGCTGTCATCTTCCTCTTCTTCCTTCATCGTTTCTTCTTCGGTAAGTTCGTCCGAAGAGGTTGGCGAAGATGGCATTTCTTCTCTTAAAGGTTTCATGCAGAGGGGAGAGTCGCTCTCGCTCTTTTCTATAAAGTCGTCAATCAGTTCGAAGCCTTTGAGTTTGGGCGTTTCTTCGGCCGGCTGTTCCGTGGCCGGAGTCTCCTCCAAAAGATAAGAAGTGTAATCCATCGAATAGTCGAAACTGGTCCGGGCAGTCACCTCTTCGGGTACTGTGGACAAGAAAGCGTCGATCAATGCTAATGTGCGGTCTACGGACGGTTCGTCTTTCAGCACCTCCGTGAGAGGTACTCCCTTTTTCCGTGCCTGCACATCATAGCGGTCACCTTCAATCAACCGGAACAACTGCCGTCTGTCTGCAATGTAAAGAACTGCTTTCCGCAGTTCTCCACCGAAACTAATATCATGGAGAATATACAGATTCTTCAGATACAGCAGACGAAGTGACTGAAAATACGGATACCTCGCAAGAAGATTGCGCAGTTCGTACAAAGTATCCCTATTCAGCGTCTCGGGATGCTGAATCCATTGTTGAAAGTTAACAGAAGTCATTTATATTACCAGTTTGCTACAGTTGCATTAAAAATTTGGTCGGTGATCTCTTTAGACATTTCAGCAATCAATCCGTCCTGTACGGCAGTCAACAACTGGGTAGAGTCGTAGGTACGGAACGCAGAAAACTGTTGTTCAAAGTCTTCGGCATGATTGGTGTTGTTGACAAAACGCACATTGACGGTGATAGTCAACTTCGTCTCCGAAGAATAACCGTCGGCAGATACTGCCTGGTTGTACTGATTGTACCCTGTGATTTCTCCGTCAATCTGCAAGTCGGCATTCTGATTCGGCTTGAGCAGTTGCAGACGGGTCTGCCGAATGAAGATATCTTTCAGGTCCTCATTGAATTTGGTTGCCAACGGAGCATATACATACTCCGACTTGATCGGGAAGTCGGCTATCGAAATGGTCTTTACCTTATCATAATTGATAGACGATCCGTTAAACTTATAGGAAACAGTGCACGCAATGACTACCAACGGCAAGCCGAACAGTAACAAAGGGCGTATTATTTTCTTAATCCAATTCATATTCTTTTATTTTTCTATAAAGTGTACGCTCGGAAATATTCAAGTCCTTGGCCGCACTCTTCCGCTTTCCATGATGCCTCTCAAGTGCCTTGCGTATCATTTCTTTCTCCACTTCGTCCAGTGACAAAGGAGATTCTTCTACATATTCTTCCGTGTCTTGTATGTCATCGTCATCCTTGCAAACCGTGGGCTGCATGGTGTGAATGATAGCAGGTACCGAAGGTTGATGCGCCGTCACTACCGGAGTAGTAACCACCGTTCCCATTTGCCCTACCTGCCCCACCTGTCCGGCACGTTCCGCCATCAGGTTGTGCACCATCTTCTTCAGCTCCGCCACTTCCTGGCGCATATCAAACAGAACAGAATAAAGAATCTCCCGTTCGCTCTCAAAGCCTTTACTCTCACGCGTTCCCATCAGCGCGGAAGACGTTGCGTATTTTGTGCAGGAAGATAATTCTGCAAGATAGCAGCAGAGATCTCCCTATTGGTTTCAATGATAGATATTTGCTCGGTGATGTTCTTCAACTGACGCACGTTTCCGGGCCACGGGTAAGCTAACAACTCTTTCTTCGCATCCTCCGTCAACTGAATAGCAGGCATCCGGTATTTCTCTGCAAAGTCTGCGGAAAACTTACGGAACAACAAAAGTACATCGTCACCACGTTCACGCAAAGGCGGTATCTGGATAGGCACCGTATTCAACCGGTAATATAAATCTTCACGGAAACGTCCTTCTGCAATCGCTTGTGCAAGATTGACGTTGGTAGCTGCCACCACACGCACATCCGTTTTTTGTACTTTGGACGAACCTACTTTCATAAACTCACCACTCTCCAGTACACGGAGCAAACGTGCCTGGGTAGACATCGGCAACTCCCCTACTTCATCAAGAAAAATAGTACCGCCGTCGGCTTCGCCAAAGTACCCTTTCCGTTCGCCAATCGCACCGGTAAACGCACCTTTCTCATGTCCGAACAGTTCGGAATCAATCGTACCCTCCGGAATAGCACCACAGTTGACAGCAATATACTGTCCGTGCTTCCTCCGGCTATATTGATGAATAATCTGCGGAAAACTTTCTTTTCCGACTCCACTTTCTCCGGTAATCAGCACAGACAAATCGGTAGGAGCTACCTGAATGGCAACATCTATGGCGCGCGACAATGCTTCAGTATTTCCAATAATACCGAAACGCTGTTTCACTGTTGTATCTCTGCTCTCGTCATCACTCGTTTTTAATCTTCGTCTACTGTATCCAGCTTCAGTTTATCACTATCGTCACGTTTCTCGTAATACTGTTTACGCAACGGATTGGCACGAGCCACTTTTTCCCGCTGACGATTACGGAACACGTCGATGGCAACATAGATTGCCTGACGGAAAGAATCTTCACAAGCCACTCCCTTACCTGCAATATCGTATGCCGTTCCATGAGCCGGAGAAGTACGTACTACCGGCAGTCCTGCCGTATAGTTCACCCCGTCTTCCATAGCCAAGGCCTTGAACGGAGCCAGCCCTTGATCGTGATACATCGCCAGGATACCGTCAAAATGAGTATAATTGCCCGAACCCATAAAGCCGTCGGCCGCATAAGGACCGTAGCAAAGGATTCCTTTCTCTTCCATTTCTTTCATGGCAGGGATAATCACTTCCTGCTCTTCCATTCCCAACAAACCACCGTCTCCGGCATGAGGATTGAGAGAGAGCACCGCAATACGCGGAGCGCCGATACCGAAATCCTGTTTCAGACAACGATGGAATATCATCAGTTTCTCCTGAATCAGTTCTTTGGTAATCGTAGTCGCGATCTCTCTAACAGGGATATGTGTCGTCACCAAAGCCACCCGGAAGTCATTCTTCATCAAAATCATCAATGACTTATCACCATTGCCCAGACGTTCTTCGATATATTCCGTATGTCCGGGGAAGGAGAACTCTTCCGACTGAATCGTATGTTTGTTGATCGGAGCTGTTACGATAACGTCTATCAGCCCTTCGCGATATTCTTCGATGGCACGTTCCAAAGCCCCCAGCGCAGCTTTACCGGCTTCGGGATCGGGTTTGGAAAATTCCACTTTCACCTCATCATCCGTACAGTTCACCACGCTCAAACGGTTGTACCCCGCTTCGGTAGCAGAGTTGACAATACTGAAATTGGTTTGTATATCCAGCGCTTTGCGATGATAAGCCGCTACTTTCGGTGAGCCATAAATGATCGGAGTACATAGTTCCAACATCGTAGGGTCGGAAAATGTCTTAAGAATCACCTCATAGCCCACCCCGTTAATATCTCCTTGGGTGATACCTATCCTTATCTTGTTATCTTCCATGTTTTATTTATTAGTTTGTTCCGCTTCCTTAGATGCTTCTCCCAATGGAATCTGATTCTGCTGAACTTCATTCGGAAGTTTCAGTGTATACAGAGATGCTTCCATCTGGCGTACCAGGTTGCGTTTCATTTTATCAGGTGAATAAACAAATATTTCTGCTGTTATAATTCGTTGGTTTTTCTCGTCCAGACGAGTATGAGATACATACGGACCACCCATAAAGTCGCCCTTCATACGCCACAGGCCACGTGCTTCCATTGTGTAGCTGTTCTGTACATTGATCGGACGGACATCGGTCAGCAAACTATCGGTCGACATATAAACGCCCTCCTTGAATCCGGGAATATTGGCTTTCATCACGGAGTCACGTTTGTGCACAAAATATTCTTTGGTAAACGTATCCTTGTCAGTGTACGGATAAGAGTACATCACAAAGTTACGGTCGGCAGTACCTGTGTTGGTAGAAGCCCAGAAGAAATCATCCCCGGTCTTTGAATTAGCCAGTTCGGCATCCACCCAGATGTCGCATCCGAACAAACTGTCCACTTTCTGCGAAATGAAGTTACTGTGTTTCCCTTCCAGGAACGTAATCTGACGGTTCATTTCCGCACGGGTAAAGAAGTCGACAATCGTCTTTTTGTTCTCTTCCACAAACTTCTCAAACTCTTCTTCGTTCGGAGCCTGGATAGTCAATATCATCTGCGGATTGGCATACACGTCCTTCGCATATTTGAACGAGGCTTTCGTATATATATCCTGTATATCTACAATAATAATGTTACGTATCAACTTCAGCGTAGAATCATAATCTTTCGGCGAAGTATACATAATCCGGAAAGAAGGTTCCGACTGCGGCAAACCGGGCATATCAGCATCGAGCGCATCATGTAAAGCCCTTCCGGCAGCACGATCCCAAACACCGTGATCTACTACAACCAAAAGCTCGTAAGCACGACCACTAGAGGTGTGATTTCCTTTCAGACCACAAGATGCAACGACAAAGGCTACCAAAGCGATGCATAAAATAAAAGAGTACTTTTTCATGATGTTCGGTTTTATATATTAACTTTCATTATTTTTCTCCTGTTTCGCTGTCGACAGCATACCGCAAGCGGCAAAAATATCTTCACCCCTGGATGAACGGATAGTGGTGAAAAGTCCGTGTGACGTCAGATAATCACGAAAACGGGTCATCGTATCCATATCCGCCCCCTCGAGGTCTACCCCCGGTATGGCATGAAAACGAATCAGATTCACCCTGCAATCCAGCCCGCGAAGAAGTTTCAGCAACTCATTTGGCATAGACCTGCGAATCATTGAGCCCTTTGAAAAACAATATATTCAAACGAAAGTCGACGTTGTTTACTAAAAATCATAGTTTTTTAACAGTTCCACCATTTCGGTGATTGAAAACGCCTTTTCCGCCGGCATTAATTCAGCACGCTGAACGGTCAGCGGAGAGTGAAGGCTGATGGCAAGGTGGCAGTCATTTTCTTCAATAAAACGCTGCAATCCTTTCCGTAGCCCGACAGTAGAAAGCGTGATACGCTTCGGACTCCATGCGTAACCGTAGGTAGCGGTCAGTAGTTCCAATGCTTTCAATACCTCATCCAGGTTATCGAGCGGCTCGCCCATTCCCATCATTACGACATTAGTCAGTTTGTCCCGTTCCGGCAGCGAATGAATCTGGTTTATGATCTGGCTGGCGGTCAGGTTAGCCGTATACCCCTGTTTGCCGGTCATACAGAACTTACAGTTCATCTTGCAACCTACTTGTGACGACACACACAACGTTGCCCGGTCATCATCCGGTATATAAACCGACTCTACAAAATGGTTCTCACCCACTTTATAAAGATACTTCACCGTACCATCTACAGAGCGCATTTCATCTACCGGAGCTTCCGCTCCCACCTCATAGTTCTGCTTGAGCAACTCCCGGTGTTTCAATGACAAATTAGTCATATCATCAATCGAGGCTACCTTCTTTTCGTAAAGCCAGGATGCAATCTGCTTGGCAGCAAAGCTGGGCATACCCAGTCTTTTTGTCAATGATTGAAGCTCTACAAGAGTCATTCCTAAAAGGGGATATTTAGACATTCTTCTTTCTGTTGATAGTTTATATCTGCAAATGTAAGGAAATAAAGTCGATTTCCGTATAGCAGGAATGTAAAAGTTAACAAAAAAGGGAAGTATGCCTCCGTTATGATTCAACCACGCTGATATATTGAAGTAGCTTTTTGCGCCATTTCAGAATCCTCGCCATTCTTTTTCACTTCATAACCGTACGCCTCACGGAAACAAGCCAGCGCCTCTTCCCGTTCATTACAAAAGCTGTGCAAAACCCCTAAGTTCTGACAAGCCAGAATCGTATCTTCTTCCTCCCATCCCAAATACTTCTTTCGCAGTTCAAGTTCTCTGAAGAAAGCCTCTTTCGCCATTGGATAATTCTCCAACTTCACATAAGCCTGTGCTTTGTAATAATATACCAGACAGGAAGCATTAGGGTCAGCATCATCGTGAAAATCCAAAGACGTTGCAATACGAATCACGTTATCATAGTCTTTATTCATGTAATACTGCTGCATAATATCACATCTCAATGCTTCATAGCGGACAGTCAGTTCCGCCAGACGCGGTTTTTCGCTGAAATACATTTCATGCAGAAGAGACTCACGGAAGAATAAAGTAGACGCCTGCTCATCGCCACGTTCATTCATCATCCGTTTGAATTCCCTGCATAGATAATACAACTGTTTATGACAAGCGACGATCTGTTTTTTGCTGTCTATCTGTATAGCAATGTCCAACGCCTGATTCATCAGCATCCATGCTTCATCGTATCGTTTGATATAATAAAGACATTTACCCTGCATACGCAAACATTTAGCCACTCCACCGGACAGCCTACCATTCAACGACTCGTGCATTTCAGCTACTTTCCGGAATTTCTCGGCAGCACTCTCTTCCTCATCCTTATAGTAATCACAATAAGCCAGATATTCGGAAAGTTCAATGACTTCTGCCTGACTCTTCTCGTCAGCAGAAGCCGCATGATAATCAAGCGCCCTATTCAGATAGGTCACTGCTTCATTGTATTGCTCATTGTAGTAATATGCCAGAGCTAGATTTCGGCAGGTGTTGGCAATCTCCAGTTCCGGAGTCGGTACTATGTTTTCCTGCATCACCAATGCTTTCAGGAAACAGTCGCATGCCGTTTCGTATTCTTCATTACGGGCATATCGGCATCCCTCATTCATCTTCAATACCGACTTGGCAATGAGTGGCATAGCAGCACCTTCCATACTCTTCTCACTCACAGCAGCTGCCGCCTTCGTCAGATGGAAAGAACTGCTCAAGAAAGTAGCCATATCATTAGCAATAACAGGAATTAAAAAAGAATCGATCTCATCAAAGTCCAATTCGGCATAGACTTCAGGCGTAACTTCAGGATTGTCGTTCATGATCGCTTTCCAGCTATCTTCCAACAAAGAACGATTCGTGCGATACAGAATCTCGAAAATCTCCACATCACAAATCCAATCCTTCAATATATCCCATTCTTGCATCTTATAGCATTGATAGGTAATCTCCACTTTATAGCGATACGAATCATGGTAGCAGAACTGTTTCATGCGATAGTTATAATCGGCAAAAGTCAACGGATGGGAAAGGATTTCTTCCTCATCCAGCAGAGCGGAAATAATTTCATGGCGACTATCATCTATACATTCGTCATCTTGAGCGAAATAGCGTTCGATCGCCTCTACCATTTGTGTGTCACCAATGCAATATCGTCCTCCTTTGTTGGTGAGCCAGCTGCTCATTTCCACTCTCAACTGCGACCAAAGTATCTGCGATACGATAAGAAGTACCGGATTTGCAAAGTTCTATATGCCGACGGATGTTTTCTTACCTCTTTGCGAGCAACCTCATTTGGTTAGCTTCCCATTCAATGTAGTTGACGGTATGGAAGCTGATATG
>ENA-OQDL01001326-OQDL01001326.1-human-gut-metagenome-genome-assembly--contig:-NODE-1326-length-12552-cov-3.711710_pt1 | contig 12552 bp, 13 predicted proteins | sample MGYA00242782_ERZ504609 | MGnify/ENA primary metagenome ERZ504609 (study PRJEB26092, sample SAMD00036320) | human gut metagenome | host: Homo sapiens | study: EMG produced TPA metagenomics assembly of... | reverse complement strand
TGCGTCCTGGAGTTTCGCAGTGTCATACCGGCACTTTGCCATGACGGTATGATACTGTGATCAAATATGTGGAAAGTCCTTTGGAAAGCACGCCTCCGTCATGATCAACCACACCTACCGTGAGTGCTTGGGCATTGGAACCCGGTGCCGGAAGTATTGCTGTCGCTGCCGGAGGCAAGGATTCCGATCGTAAGGAAGATTGCCAGATACATGAATACCATCAGGAGATTGCGTTTGGTTATGATTAAAAATCCTTTAAATACTGTCATAACGTTCCCTCCTTATCATAAGAAATGAGAAGCTGATACAAAGCAGACACATGATTACAAGAATCAGGATACACCTGCGGTAGCGGACAGCATCATCATAGACACTGAGGCAGTAGAATGCATCACTTAAGACACTGGCAGGATTGATCCGATTGATGACCGGGCAGTGCTGTTCGATCACATTTTTCATTCCACCGAACATCAGGCCTGCAAGGAAACTCGGTAACAGTGTAACGAGGACACCGATTCCGGATTTGACATTGTAGGACAGTTTGCCGGCGCATCCGATCAGGATTCCGAGACAGATACCAATCAGGGTTCCCATAAATGTAATGAGAAGAAGTTTCGGAATGTCATGCCCAAGACTGATATGAAGTACCTGGGTAAGGTAAAGCTCCAGGATCAGGATGTTGACGAAATGAATACTTTCCAGTACCAGCAGATCGCCGAGAATCAGGGAAAGTTTGTGGGTCGGTGTGATGCTGCGCCGTTCTCCGAGTGCACTTAAGTTCGCCTGAAGCTGAACCGTGGAATGGATGCTTAAGTAGACTCCGCTTAAGCAGGCAAATGCAATCAGTGCGAGAAAATAAGTCAGTGTCGGATCTAAGGAATGTCCGCCTAAGGACTTTTCTTTCACCAGTGTCTGGTAGTCGTTCAGAGATGAAAGGGCGTCCGAAAGCTTTTCCGGATGCTGTGTGGCAATATCCCGGATCATGTCAGCATTCTTTTCATAGCTGTCCAGAAGGGAAGACAGAATGCTCTGGTTAATGCCATTGGAAGCAATGGTAAGGGAAGGAACCGACTTCACGTAATAGATGCCGGATATTTCCTCCCGCCGGAGCGCTTTTTTGGCAGCTTTTTCTGTCTTGTAAGAATGGATATCGATCATGTCCTGATCCGTTTCATTCAGAAATGTCAGGAAAGATGCTGCATTTGCGGAACTGCTTTCCACTGTGACGATGGCAACAGGAACCGGTTCCCAGTCGGTCTCTCCGGTTCCTGCAAGACCGGTATTTCCAAAGGACACATAGAACAGGGTTCCAAGGATGAGCGGAAATGCGAGAGCCCAGAACATGATAGAGCGGGAACGTATTGTCTGTAAGAATTGATATTTTAATAAATGTAACATAAAGTGTCCCCCCTTAATCCCTGAGTTCTTTTCCTGTGATCTCAAGGAAGACATCATTGAGAGTCGGAAGCTCGGAGAAGACGCGTCCGAATGGAATGTCCTGTTCCTGCAGGTAATTCAGTACCCGGATCAGATTGTGTTTTGCACCGCTGCAGCGTAGGATCATTGTCTGATCTTGGTATGATAAGTCAAATACATGTGAAAGGGAGCGGATATCTGCCAGGTTGTTTTTCGTTAACGCAACCGCTTCGATCGTGATCGTCTCACCGGTCTTGATCAATTTTTTTAGTTCTTCGGTTGTGCCGGAAGCAAGTACACGGCCATGATCAATGATCGCGATACGGGTACAGATCTGTTCCACCTCTTCCATGTAGTGAGAGGTATAGATGATGGTAGATCCCTGACGGTTGAGTTCCAGAATCCCTTCCAGAATCTTATTACGGCTCTGAGGATCTACAGCAACGGTCGGTTCATCCATGATGATGAGTCTGGGCTTATGGACAATGCCGCATGCGATATTCAGTCTTCGTAGAAGTCCGCCGGAGAGTTTCTTCGGGCGCATCTTACGGAAATCGGACAGACCGGTGAATGCGATGGCCTCTTCCACGAGTTCTCTTCGTTTTTGTTTGTCTCTGATATAGAGTCCGCAGAAATAATCGATGTTTTCATAGACGGACATCTGCTCGAAGACGGCAACGTTCTGCATGACAACACCGATATCCTGCTTGATATCGTAGCTGTCCGGCTTCATATCCTTTCCAAAGATCGTGATCGTTCCTTTGTCATATTTTAACAGTGCGAGCAAGCAGTTGATGGCGGTGGTTTTACCGGAACCGTTTGGTCCGAGCAGTCCGAAGATCTCGCCTTCTTCGATGTCGAGTGACAGGTGGTCAAGCGCCAACAGATCACCGTAACGTTTTACCAGATTTTCTATATGTACAAGCATAAGATTCCCTCCTTGATGATTTGTTACTTGTAGTATAGCGGATGGCTGATTATAATGGTAGTGTCACAGGTCATAAATTGAATGTGACAAATGTAATATAGGAGAAAAGAATGAGAAAGATAACAGATGAAGGATTTTTGTTCCTTTACGGAGCAGGACTTCTGGTAACAGCGGAAACAGGGATGCCGGCGGTTATCACTATTCTGTTTGCGTGTATCTATACCTGTGTGAATCTGGCAGGGAAAGAAAAGTATCTGCATTACATTATGACGATTGCTTTCGTGGCAGCCGGAATTGTTTTTAAAGAAATGTGGATGTTTCTTCCGGCAGTTTTATATAATATGCTATGTTTTTATTCTCTGGTTTATATAGGGGGTATCGGTATGATCGTTGCCTGTGCAGAGCCGGCATTCCGGGAATATTACGGGCTGGAAAAAGAGATGCTTATTGTTGCCGGGCTGGAAGCAGCAGTTCTGTTATATGGACGGACCAGGAGGCTAAATGAATTGGAGCAGGAATATAAAAGGGCCAGAGATGACAGCAGAGAACTGACACTGATGCTGGAAAAGAAGAATCAGGATCTGCTGGAAAAGCAGGACACAGAAGTATATCTGGCCACACTGAAAGAACGGAATCGTATCGCCAGAGAGATCCATGACAATGTGGGACATATGCTGTCGCGATCCATCCTGATGGTGGGAGCGTTAAAGACTGTTAATCAGGCTGAGAATCTGAAAGTCCCGATGGAGCAGCTGGATCAGACGCTGAACGAAGCCATGACGAATGTAAGACAGAGCGTGCACGATCTGCATGATGAGTCGGTAAATTTAAAAGAAGTGATGGAATCGCTGGCAGAAGAATTCCGTTTTTGTCCGGTACAGTTTACTTATGATATGGGATATGACATTCCAAAAGAGATCAAATACAGCTTTATAGCCATTACGAAAGAGGCACTGAATAACGTGATGCGACACAGCAATGCAAATGAGGTGAAGATTTTGGCAAGAGAACATCCCGGACTATATCAGCTGATCATAGAAGATAATGGAACGTCAGATGAGCGGATCCGGCCAAACGGAGACCGAGAAGAATATGCAGAAAAGGAAAGTGCTGGAAAGACCGGAAACACTCGAAAAACAGAAAACACAGAATGCAGCCGGAATCGGAATCAAGAATATGAAAAAAACGTGTCCGCATGTTGGGCGGAACCATACAGATTCAGAAAGAAAATGGCTTCCGGATATTTATTACGGTTCCAAAAAATGAGGGGGAAAAAGATGAAGATAGTAATTGTAGATGATGATATCCTGGTGTCCAGTGCGTTAAAGACAATCCTGGAAGCAGGAGAAGAAGTAGAAGTAACCGGCACCGGGCAGGATGGAAAAGATGCCGTCCGGTTATATGATGAACTGCTGCCGGATGTTCTTCTGATGGACATCCGTATGAAGGACATGAACGGTCTGGATGCCGCAGAACAGATTTTGAAAAGGCATACGGATGCAAAGATTCTTTTGCTTACCACGTTTTCCGATGATGCGTACATCGTAAAAGCATTAAAATATGATGTGAAAGGATATCTGATAAAACAGGATTACGGCAGTATCCTTCCGGCATTGCAGGCGGTGCAGATGAATCAGACCGTATTCGGAACTGAGATTATGTCCAGAATCCCGGGATTGCTTCAGAAAGAGCAGAAAGAAAAAGAGCAGACATTTGACTGGAACAGTTACGGAATCGGAGAACGGGAACTGGAGATTACAGCACTGGTTGCTGAGGGACTCAGTAACAAAGAGATATCGGAGAAAGTCTGCTTAAGTGAAGGAACGGTCCGGAATTATATCAGCAATGTACTTGAGAAACTGGAATTAAGAGATCGGACACAGCTTGCGGTGTATTATCTGCAGAGAAGCAGAAAATGTGATAAGAATAAATAGGAGCAGAGAAAAAATAAATGGAAGAAAAAAGTAATATACAAAATAATCAACTGGAAACAGTTCTACCGGAATGTATTTGCGCTGGTTATTCCTATTGCAATCCAGAATCTGATCAATGTCGGAGTTACGGCGACGGACGTGATCATGCTTGGAAAGGTTGGAGAGAAAGTGTTATCCGGGGCATCTCTTGCAGGACAGATCCAATACATCATGACACTGATCTTTTACGGAGTGACCTCCGGAGCAACGGTTCTGACGGCGCAGTACTGGGGGAAGAAAGACACCAGAACGATAGAGAAAGTCCTGGGTATGGGATTAAGTGCCGGACTCATCGTTGCGGTAGTATTCGCAGGAGCAGCCTTGGCATGCCGGAGACATTGATGCGGATCTATACCTACTGATCCGGAAGTTATTGCAGAAGGAGTAAAGTATTTAAGAATCGTAGGATTTTCCTATGTGTTCATGGCGGTGACACAGGTGTATCTGAATATTATGCGCAGTATCGAGAGGGTTATGGTGGCTACATTTATTTATCTGATTTCATTGCTGATGAATATTGTGGTAAATGCGGTTCTGATCTTTGGACTATTTGGATTCCCGGTAATGGGAGTAAGAGGTGCGGCGATCGGTACGCTGTGTGCCAGAGCAGCCGAGACAGTGATGGTTCTCGTTTATGCCATCTTCCGAAATAAAGTAGTAAGGATCCGGCTTAAAGATATGGTGAAGATCGATAAGGTTCTGTTAAAAGATTTTGCAGTTTATTCTATGCCGGTGGTATTAAATGAACTGATGTGGGGACTGGGAACGTCGGCGAATACGGCGGTGATCGGGCATCTTGGAAGCGCAGCAGTGGCAGCTAACTCGGTTGCGCAGGTGGCAAGACAGCTTGCAACAGTCGTAACATTCGGGATTTCCCATGCAACGGCGATCTATCTCGGCAAGACGATCGGGGAAGGCAAGATGGAACTGGCAAAGGCATACGGAAAACGTTTCGTGTGGTTAAGTCTGATTCTTGGAATCCTGGGTGGTGTTCTGATACTGATCTCGGCACCAATCGCCAATGCGAATCTGGCACTGACCGGACCGGCAAAGAATTACTTAAGTTTCATGTTCTTTGTTATGTCGTATTTTACTGTGGCACAGGCATTTAATACCACAATGGTAGTGGGGGTATTCCGTGCAGGCGGGGATACGAAATTCGGATTGATCATGGATGTATCGACGATGTGGGGATTCTCCATTTTACTCGGGGCAGTGGCGGCATTTATTTTGCATGCCAGTGTGCCGGTCGTCTATGTTATACTGATGAGTGATGAACTGATCAAAGTACCGATTACTTTAAAGCGGTATTTGACATATAAGTGGCTGAGAGATGTCACAAGGGAACAAAAAGAATTGGAGGAAATGTAAAATGATCGTATTAAGCAAGGAGCAGATCGAAAAAATGGTCGATCCGGATCAGATGATGGATCAGATCGAAGAGGCATACCGGATCTATGGATCAGGTGAGTTCTATATGCCGCCAAGACCAACGGTAGAACATGAAAATAAGCAGCTCATGTATATGCCATGTTACACAAAGGATATCATAGGGACAAAGATCCTGTCGATCTTCCCGGAGAATTCAAAACTGGGATTGCCGTCGATAGATGGTATCGTGTTACTGAATGATTATACGACAGGCGCGCCGCTTGCTGTTATGGACGGGCAATCGGTAACGGCATGGAGAACCGGAGCTGTCGGCGGTGTGGGGATCCGCCATCTGTCAAGAAAAGACTGTCGCACCGTAGGAATCATCGGAGCAGGAATGCAGGGATTCCATCAGGCTGTGTATGCATGTGCGGCAAGAGATATCCATACCGTATATGTGTTCAACCACAGTGACCGTGATCTGACAGATTATCTGGAAAGACTGAAAAAAGCTATTGATAAGGAAGACGTAAAGGTAGTACAATGTAAAGCAGTGGAAGAGCTTGTACGAAACAGTGATATCATCTGTACAACAACTCCTTCTACCACACCTGTTCTTCCGGATGACAAAGAACTTCTGAGAGGAAAATGCATCATTGCGATCGGCTCTTATATGCCGGAGATGAGGGAAATCCCGGATGCAGTACTGGATCTGGTGGACAATGTATACATTGAACTGCCATACGCATGTGAGGAAAGCGGAGATCTAAGCCAGCCTCTGGCAAGTGGAAAACTTACAAAAGACCGGGTAAAACTGATGCATGAATATCTCGTATCGGGGGAAAAAGAGATCAAAGAAGGTCAGACAACATATTTCAAATCGGTTGGAATGGGATTATTTGATGTGTGTATCGCACAGAAATTATATGAAGTAGCAAAGGAGAAATAACATTATGAAAATCGTAGCAACAGAAAAAGCACCAAAGGCACTTGGACCATACTCACAGGGATATGTACATAACGGAGTACTGTATACAGCAGGACAGATCGCAATCAATCCGGAAGTGAATGATGTAGAAGCAACTACAATTGAAGCACAGACAGAGCAGGTATGTAAGAACTTAGGAGAGGTCTTAAAAGAAGCTGGAACATCATTTGACAAGGTATTAAAGACAACATGCTTCCTTGCAGATATGAGTGACTTTGCAGCATTCAACGAAGTATATGGAAAATACTTTACATCAAAACCGGCAAGAAGCTGTGTTGCAGTAAAGACACTTCCAAAGGGAGTTCTGTGTGAAGTTGAACTTATTGCGGCTGTAGAGGAGTAAGACAAATGGCAGAAGAACAAAAAACAGGCTGCAGCCCGTCCGATTGTGCGGGCTGTTCCCATGCAGGTGAATGCGGAAGCAAACCGCAGAGTCTGATCAAACCGGAAAATAAAAAATCACACATCAACCATGTGATCGCAGTTGTCAGCGGAAAAGGCGGTGTTGGAAAATCTATGGTTACCGCATCGCTTGCAAGGCTGATGAGAGAACAGGGATTTTCTGTAGGTATCATGGACGCAGATATCACAGGTCCATCCATTCCGAAGATGTATGGAATCCATGAAAAAGCAAAAGGGGATGGAGAAAATATTTTCCCATGTGAGGCAAAGGATGGAACGAAGATCATGTCCATCAACCTTTTACTTCCGGAAGAAGATGATCCGGTTATCTGGAGAGGTCCGGTCATTTCAGGTGTTGTCACACAGTTCTGGACAGATGTTGCATGGGGAGAACTGGATTATCTCTTCGTAGACATGCCGCCGGGAACCGGTGATGTACCGCTTACCGTATTCCAGTCCCTTCCGGTAGAAGGCATCGTGATCGTAACTTCTCCGCAGGATCTGGTACGCATGATCGTAAAGAAAGCTTACAACATGGCAGGACAGATGGATATCCCGGTACTCGGAATCGTGGAGAACTACAGTTATCTGGAATGTCCGGACTGCGGACGTAAGATCTCCGTATTCGGCGAGAGCCACATCGACGAAGTGGCAGAAGAACTCGGCGTTCCGGTCATCGGTAAGATGCCGATCGATGCAAGTCTTGCAGAGGCAGTGGAGAATGAGAACTTTGCAGAAGTAAGCAATGATTATCTTGCGGAAGCAGTGAATAAACTTTAGAAGATACCATTTTTGTGATAAAAAATTAACTTATGGATTTACTGTTGACTTAGAGAAGATAACCTGTTATGCTAATTGCATAGTTGATGGATGAATTTGTGAGATACCTATATACAAAGTGCATAAATGAGAAAGTAAAGATAGCACGCAGCATAGGAGCCGAAGGGGCATGCAAAAACTCTCAGGTAAAAGGAACGAATTCGGACGACGCTCTGGAGAACAATTAGAATTGTACCGAAGAAGTAATCTTTCAGGTAAAAGGACAGAGGCAGACAAAAAACACTTTTGAGAAGAAAGTATTTTTGCCTGCTTTTTAATGCTTAAAATGGGGAATGGGCATGAAAAGCAGGCAGATTCCGAAGGAGGTAAAACAAATGAACAGAATCGAAGATGTAACAAATTACATCACAGAATGTGACAAAGAAGTTGGGGAAGCACTTTCATTAGAGCTTGGCAGACAGAGAAGAAATCTGGAACTGATCGCATCTGAAAATATCGTAAGTCCGGCAGTGATGCTGGCAATGGGAACTGTACCGACCAATAAATATGCGGAAGGTTATCCGGGAAAGAGATATTACGGCGGATGTGAAGATGTGGACATTCTGGAGAATCTGGCAATCGAAAGAGCAAAAGAATTGTTCGGATGTGAACATGTATGTGTACAGCCGCATTCCGGAGCCAATGCCAATACCGCAGTGTATCAGGCACTTCTCGAACCAGGCGATACCGTTATGGGCCTGAACCTTGCACATGGCGGACACCTGACACATGGTTCACCGGTAAATTTATCCGGAATCTTATATCACTTCGTACCATACAATGTGAACGACGACGGATATCTGGATTATGATGAAATCCGTAAGACCGCACAGGAATGCAAACCAAAGATGATCGTTGCAGGCGCATCTGCATATCCAAGAGAGATCCGGTTTGATATCTTTGAAGATATCGCAAAGGAGGTCGGGGCATATCTGTTTGTAGATATGGCACACATTGCAGGACTTGTGGCAGCGGGACTGCACCAGAGTCCGGTTCCATACGCAGATGTTGTAACCACGACCACGCATAAGACACTCAGAGGGCCGAGAGGCGGTATGATCATGTGTAAAGAGAAATACGCAAAAGCGATCAACAAAGCCATTTTCCCTGGAACACAGGGAGGACCGCTGATGCATATTATTGCTGCAAAGGCCATCTGTTTCGGAGAAGCTTTAAAACCGGAATTCAAAGAATATCAGCAGCAGGTGATCAAAAATGCGAAAGCACTTGCACAGGCAATGATCGACGAAGGATTCAATCTGGTAAGTGGCGGAACAGACAATCATCTGATGTTAGTGGATCTGCAGAATATGAATATCACAGGAAAAGAGCTGCAGAACAGACTGGATGAAGTCTATATCACAGTTAATAAAAATGCAGTGCCGAACGATCCGGCCAGCCCGTTTGTGACAAGCGGAATCCGTATCGGAACACCGGCAGTGACAACGAGAGGTCTGAAAGAAGAAGATATGAAGACCATCGCAAAACTGATCAAGATGACGGTTACAGATTTTGATACAAAAGCAGATGAGATCCGTGAAGCAGTAAATGAAATCTGTGGTAAGTATCCACTTTACAACTAGGAGGTGTTGGCAATGGAATTAAAGACTCCACTTTATGATGCGCATGTAAAAGCCGGTGGAAAGATTGTAGAATTTGGGGGATATCTTCTTCCGGTACAGTATGAAACAGGTGTGATCAAAGAACATATGGCAGTACGTACACAGGCAGGACTTTTTGATGTCTCACATATGGGAGAAGTATTATGTGAAGGAAAAGATGCACTGGCGAATCTGAACCAGATCCTGACGAATGATTTTACCAACATGGTAGACGGACAGGCAAGATACAGCCCGATGTGTAATGAACACGGCGGAACGGTAGATGACCTGATCGTATATAAGAAATCTGATGAACACTACTTTATTGTAGTGAATGCAGCAAATAAAGACAAAGATTATCAGTGGATGCTACGTCATCAGTTTGGCAAAGTAACATTCAAAGATGTATCATCCGAGTATGCACAGCTTGCTCTGCAGGGACCGAAAGCAATGGAGATCCTTAAGAAGATGACTTCTGAAGAGAATATTCCGGAGAAATATTATCACGCAGTATTTGATGCTGAAGTTGCCGGAATTCCATGTATCGTTTCCAAGACAGGGTACACAGGTGAAGATGGTGTAGAACTGTATCTGGCAAGTGAGAAAGCAGAAGAAATGTGGGACACATTGTTAGAGGCAGGAAAGGAAGAAGGACTCGTTCCTTGCGGACTGGGCGCAAGAGACACGCTCCGTATGGAGGCTGCAATGCCATTATATGGACATGAGATGAACGATGATATCACTCCGCTTGAGACTGGACTGAAGTTCGCAGTGAAGATGGCGAAAAATGATTTTATTGGGAAATCAGCTTTAGAGGAGAAGGGGACTCCATCCATCAAACGAATCGGTCTTAAGGTAACAGGAAGAGGAATTATCCGTGAACATCAGGATGTATATGCAGGAGACAGAAAGATCGGTCACACAACGAGTGGAACGCATTGTCCATACCTTGGTTATCCGATCGCAATGGCACTTGTTGATGCGGATTCTGTAGAAATTGGGGATACAGTAGAAGCAGATGTGCGTGGAAGAAGAGTGGCTGCAGAGGTGGTTGCACTTCCGTTTTATAAAAGAGAAAAATAAAAAGATATAATAAAAAGATATAAAGGAGAACAATATCATGATTTTAAAAGAAGAATTAAAATATTCAAAATCACACGAATGGATAGCATTAGACGGAGATACAGCAGTTGTAGGACTGACAGATTATGCACAGTCAGAACTTGGTGATCTGGTGTTCGTCAATCTTCCGGAAGTAGGAGATACCGTAGAAGCAGGAGAAGTATTCGGAGACGTAGAATCTGTAAAAGCAGTATCCGATGTCTATTCACCGGTAACGGGAGAAGTAACGGAGATTAACGAAGAACTCTTAGATTCACCGGAACTGATCAATGACGATGCTTATGAAGCATGGTTTATCAAAGTAAAAGATGTATCAGCAACAGAAGAACTCTTAACTGCAGAAGAATACAAAGCATTTGTAGAAAGCGAGCAGGAATAAACACAAAGTCATTGAAAGAGGCGGTGAAAAAGCGATGGGAAGCTATGTACCGAATACGTTAGAAGAACGGAAAAAAATGCTTCAGGAAATAGGCTATTCGTCCATCGAGGACTTATTCGCACATATTCCGGAAGAAGTAAAATTAAAAGGGGAACTGAATATTCCGAATGGAAAGTCAGAGTTTGAAGTGCGGCGTGAGATGGAGCAGATCGCAGAAAAGAACCAGGTGTTCCGGACAATCTTCCGCGGAGCCGGAGCTTATAGACATTTTATCCCGGCAATGGTAAAAAATGTGACATCCAAAGAAAACCTGTTGACGGCATATACGCCATATCAGGCAGAAATCAGTCAGGGAATCTTACAGTCGATCTTCGAATATCAGACGATGATCTGCGACCTGACCGGAATGGATGTATCCAATGCATCTGTATATGACGGTGCAACTGCAGCGGCAGAAGGTGTTGCGATGTGTCAGGACAGAAAGAGACACAAAGCACTGATCTCAGGAACGGTTCCGCCATATGTACTGGAAGTGGTAGAGACTTACTGCTTCGGAAATGGAATGGAACTGGAAGTCATTCCGGAAAAAGACGGAGTGACGGACAAAGAATATTTAAAAGAACATATCGATGCGCAGACAGCCTGCGTATATATCCAGCATCCGAACTATTACGGTAATCTGGAAGACGCAGAAGAGATCGGCAAGATCGCACATGAGGCAGGAGCCAAATATGTGATGGGAGTGAATCCGATTTCTCTGGGAGTAATCAAGACTCCGGCAGAATACGGGGCAGACGTGGCAGTCGGAGAAGGACAGCCGCTCGGACTTTCTCTCGGATTCGGCGGACCTTATCTTGGATTTATGGCAAGTAAGGAAGCGATGATGAGAAAGCTCCCTGGAAGAATTGTTGGTGAGACGGTCGATCATAACGGAAAGACTGGTTATGTACTGACACTTCAAGCAAGAGAGCAGCACATCCGGAGAGAAAAAGCTTCCAGCAATATCTGTTCGAACCAGGCACTTTGTGCACTGGCAGTCGGTGTTTATCTTGCAACGATGGGAAATGAAGGTGTCAGACAGGCAGCAATTCTGTCTATGTCTAAAGCACATTATTTTGCAGAGAAACTGGAAGAGATCGGTCTGACAGTTTGTAACCAGGCAGAGTTCTTCCATGAATTTGTCACCAGATCAGAAGTGGATTCGGATAAGATATTAAGAGCATTGGAAGAAGAAGGAATCCTTGGCGGATATCCGTTAGATGAGCATCATATTCTGTGGTGTTGCACCGAGGTCAATACAAAAGAAGAGATGGATCAGGCAGTCCATATCTTAAGGGAGGTGCAGGGATGTTAATATTTGAAAAAAAGCAGACCGGGAAGAGGCTGCGACCTGTTACCGGCATCAGATGTAGAAATCTACTTACCGGAAGAAAAAGATAAAAGAGAACAGCCGCTTCACCTTCCGGAATTGTCCGAAGGTGAATTGAGCAGACACTATACAGAACTCGCAAAGAAATCACACGCCGTGAATGACGGGTTCTATCCACTTGGAT
>ENA-OQDL01001325-OQDL01001325.1-human-gut-metagenome-genome-assembly--contig:-NODE-1325-length-12556-cov-5.247727_pt1 | contig 12556 bp, 10 predicted proteins | sample MGYA00242782_ERZ504609 | MGnify/ENA primary metagenome ERZ504609 (study PRJEB26092, sample SAMD00036320) | human gut metagenome | host: Homo sapiens | study: EMG produced TPA metagenomics assembly of... | reverse complement strand
AGATACTGCATAACGGGCCTCATCCAGAGTTCCGTTTTTCAGTCTGTCATAGACTTTCATGCTCTCTGTTTTCAGAGACTTCGTTGCCAGAAGCTGATAACACCAGAAGGTCTCCAGTGCGAATCCCACCCATACTGAAATCCCGTAGAGAATGTGCAGGATCAGAAATGGGATTCCACCGCTTAACAGACAGACAAGGATCACTTCTACTGTACCTGCAGCCAGTTCACCCTTATCTGTTTTCGGAAAAATCTTTCGGAGTATTTTTTCCAGAAATGCGATCAGATTTCCGATCAGACATACCGGATGATACAGCCATCTGGGATCTCCTATCATAAGATCAAGTATGAAGCCTGCTGCAAGGGCAGGCATACTGTAATATAACATATTTTTAAAACTCCTTGTTATGATATTCCAGACATTTCATGAGAAAAGCCCTGGGAATCTGGGGATTTCCATAATAATAGATATGAGGATATCCTGCCAGCAGGTTACTGCTGCTGTGCATACAGTCCCAGCCTCTTTTACTTAAAGGCTTCGCCGCATGGAAGTCACTTCCGCAATTCTCAGAATCAAAATAGTGGAATTCATGAGCCGGAATCTCGCCGATCTCCTCTGCACTTCTGCCAAAAACAGGTTTCTCGGCGGTTAATGTGATATATCCAAATCTGGTCAGTCTGGGAGTACGGAAACATTTTCCGGGGATCACTCCGCAGGTTTTCCGGAACACTCCGCCCATATCCTCCATCTGCTCATGAAGATACATGAAGCCTCCGCATTCTGCCATACATGGCATGCCCTGTTTAACTACCTGTGCAATCTCTTCTTTCATGGATGCATTGCGTTCCAGTGCCTCTCCATTTAATTCCGGATAGCCGCCATAGAGAAGAATCCCATCCAGCTCTGCAGGAAGATGTTCATCATGAATTGGCGAGAAATCAACCAGCTCTGCCCCCATTTCCTGAAGGAGACGAAAATTGTCTTCATAAAAGAAACAAAAGGCTTCATCCTTTGCCACTCCGATACGCAGCTTCTGTGGCAGACAATATCCATATGTCCTGTCTTTCTGTATCAGAGATTCCGGCACCTGCAGCTCCTCTGCATTTTGGGCAAGTGCAAGGATCCTGTCGATCTCCAGTGTATCTTCCAATATTCCGGCAAGCTTCTGCAAACGTTCCTTCAGATCAGAAATCTCCTCAGGAAGCACAAGACCCAGATGACGGCTCTCGATCACACAGTCCTCTACCTTTGGCACATATCCAAGAACCTCCACCTCAAGCTGTTCTTCCACCAGCTTCTTCATTCTGGGATAAAGCATGGGAGACATCTGGTTAAAGATTACGCCTTTGATATGGCTTTTCTCTTTGTACTCCATAAAACCTTTGATATAAGCTGCCAGGGAAATACTCATTTCCTCTGCTGTTTTACCACAAGGATGAACCGGAGTATCTGTGGTATCTGCCAGGTCATAGGCGCTTGCTTTCGTGGAAATCCCTCCCACGCCGTCATAATAGCCCATAACACCTTCCATCACTGCAATATCGCAGTCTGCTGCATTTTTTCCCAAGCAGGTATCGGGTAGTCTCGGCATCTGTAAAAAAAGGTGTCCAGATTACGGGATTTTCGTCCCGATGACTCTGGAATGAAACATGGGATCTATATAATCCGGTCCGCATTTTAAAAGATGCCACTTTCATTTTTTCGATTGACCAGTGCCTGCAGAAGTCCGCAGGTGATCAGTGTTTTGCCACTGCCGCTGGCTCCTGCTGCAAGAAGTATTCTTGGAATATCCATCCCTGTTCTCCTCTGTTTCTGTCCTATATTTTTTCAACAATTTCAGGGCATTCCAATCTATTAACTGTTAATCTGCATTCCCTTAACTGTTAATTTGTAATCCCTGATATCTGCATCATTTGTTATTTCCCGGGATTCTGAAGTGTAATAATATAAATAGGATTCTCGCCCATCATCATATGATAACGTCCGATTGCCTTTGAACGTGCCGCACTTAGCTGCACGATCTCATTCTCTTCAAATCCAAACTCTTTCGCTGTTTCCAATGCTTCAGACACAGTTTCAAGAGTGATACAGTTGATCACGATCCGGACCTGAGGATTCTTTTCAATTAACAGCTTCACGATCTCTTTCAGATTCCCTGACGAGCCTCCGATAAAAGCATGGGTTGGTGTCGGAAGATCTTTCAGAGCCTCCGGTGCAAGTCCTTCCACGATCTCCAGATTATCCGCTGCAAATTTCAACTTATTCCGGTGGATCAGTTCAACTGCATCTTCCTTTTTCTCGATTGCCCAGACCTGTCCCTGATGAGCACGAAGTGCCATCTCTACTGACAGTGAGCCTGTTCCTGCGCCCACATCATAGCAGACAGAATCAGCAGTCAGCCGCAGTTTGGAAAGGGATACTGTACGCACCTCTTCCTTTGTCATGGGCGCTTTGCCTCTGATAAATTCCTCATCTCTGATCCCATGCGTTTCCAGACGTGTTCCTGCATTTTCATTTACTGCACAGATGACGGACAAAGGATCACCCTTATATTCTGTCAGTTCGCTGGCAGGCTTTGCAAAAATCTTCTCATTTTCATAAGACAGATTCTCTCCCACATAAAGGAGCACATCACCCATCCCGTATTTTACCAGTTTCTCTGCCAGAACTGCTACACCGTCTGAGGTTCCAAGTATGGAAAATACTTTCTCCGCATAACAGATATGTGAGATAAGATTACATCCTCTTCCATGTGCACTGACGATTTTGGCATCATCCCAGGACAATCCTATTTGGGACATAAAATATACAACTGAGGAAATCCCGCACTGAATCTCTATCTCTGTATTATTTTGTGCTGAACTATCCCGTTCTTCCTCACTCTTCTCTGATCCGTTCTTTCTCTGTACTCTCAGATCCGCCCTGTCCTGACACAGTACTTCCAGAAGTTTTCTGGCTCCACTGTAGAAGCCCACATCTCCGGAAAGGACGATCACAATATTGTTATACTCCGGGTGTGCATCAATGTAATCCCTGATCTCCTGGCTTCTGTATTCCACAAACACATCCTGTCCCGGACGTTTCACAGAATCCACCATCCTCCTGGCACCGATCAGAAGATCCGCCTGATCCAGGCTGTTCTTACCCTGGACAGTGAGAAGTTTTTGACTTCCCATTCCAATTCCCAGCAATGTAATATGCGGTCTGTGGGCTAAGCTGAAATGTTCTGTAAGAAATCTCTTACATTCTCTCACAGACATTCCTTCCTCCTTCAGAGGACGCCCGATGATCACAGGAACTGCATCACATTCCAGGGCAGCATCGATCTTATCCTGAAATCCACCTGCTTTTCCTGTATCCTTTGTGACCAGATATCTGCAGTCATACTGTCTGAGCATTGCAGCATTCAGCTCTCTGGAAAAAGGCCCCTGCATTCCTATCAGATGTTTCCCCTCAAATCCCAGCTCTGCACAGGCTTTCATCACATTGGGCAGAGAAAGGACTCTTGCATAAAGACGGTTCTGATAATCCTTCATGCCTGTGAAACCGGCCAGTTCCTTGCTTCCTGTTGTCAGCAATACATTTCCCTGGGTCTGATCCAGATAATCTGCAGCAGCCTGAACACTGTCCACATATACTGCCCTGTCCTCATGTTCTCCTGCTTCTCTCAGCACCCTGTAATATGCTGTCTGCGTATTCTCACAGGCTGTCCTGATATTTACAGTCACCTCAGCAGCATAAGGATGAGTGGCATCCAGCACCATTTCCGGTTTCTCCTGTAAAAAGGTCTCCTCCATGGCTGCTGCATCCAGTCTTCCGGTCTGAACAGTGAGAAATTCATTTTCTGTAAGAGATTTGCTGCCATATTCTGTGGCAACAAATCCCTTTGTCTCTATCTTATGATCTGCCAGAAACCGGCAGATTTCGTATCCTTCTGTTGTTCCCGCAAAAACAAGAACTTTATACATTCCTATATCCCCTCGGTGTTACCATCTTATTGCTGATTTCCTTTGTCTGAGAATTACCGATAAATACTGTGGTAAACATATCCACCTGTGTATCTCTCAGTTCTTTTAATGTCATTACATGAGCTTCCTCGCCGTCTCTTGCGATATTGGAAACTGTTCCGCAGATGGTATCCGGTGATTTGTATTTCATCATCAGATCACAGGCTTTCTGCAGGTAATCATGACGTTTTTTACTTGACGGATTATAAAGGCATACAACAAAATCTGCCTGAGCTGCTGCCAGAAGTCTTGCCTCTATCTTTTCCCATGGTGTGAGAAGGTCACTTAAGCTGATCAGACAGAAGTCATGGATCAGAGGTGCACCCAGAACAGCAGCTCCGCCTGTTGCAGCTGTCACACCCGGAATGATCTCCAGTTCTGTTTCCGGATAATTGACACCAACCTCATACATCAGACCTGCCATACCGTAAACCCCGGCATCACCGCTGCAGATCATGGAAACAGTCTTACCTTTCTTTGCCTCTTCAAAAGCAAGGACACAGCGGTCCACTTCCTTTTTCATAGGTGTAGTCATAAACTCTTTTCCCGGAAAATATTCCTTCACCAGGTCTACATATACGGTATATCCGATGATCGCATCACTTTCATTCATGGCGCGGATCGCTTTTCCTGTCATCTGGTCATAAGCTCCCGGTCCGATTCCGATTACATATATTTTACTCAAAATGTATCCTCCATTCCCTGGCAGCCACTGCTGTGGTCACACCATTTTCTCCTGTTTTTCTCTGCAGCAGCCTGCCATTTCCACTGGCAAGGACTGCACTTCTCTCACAGACATTGTCCACACCTGTGATCTTTTTTACAAAAGGTGAGGGAGTAAATTCTCCAGGCACCTGTTTTAATTCTTCTTCTGTATAAGTCACAAAAGGAATCTGCCAGTCCTGTGACAATGACAGGATTCCCTGTTCTTCTTTCTTCAGATCAATGCTTGCGATCTGCTCAAATGCTTCTTTATGAAATCCGGATCTGTCCAGCACCTTCTGCGCTGCCTCTGCGATTCCACGGGCATCCTTGTCTTTCCTGCAGCCCATACCCAGAGTCAGACATTTCGGAACTACCTGTGTGGTAGAAATAAAAGGATTACAGGAAGTATGTACAGTAACCGCAACTCCGCAGTCTATATTCGTACAGTCTGTCCCTGTTCCATCAAAATCAGAGCTTTTCTGTGTTTCCTCTTCTGATCTGTCATCCGTACTGTTGACAGGATTCCCATATTCGTCACACCGAATCAGCCCCTCTGGCAGTTCGCCGTCCGTCGGAAACTCACTGTAAAATCCAACTTTCTTTCCTGCCAGAAGTGCAGCAGAGACTTCCTTTGCTGCTTTCATGTTAAAGATACTGCAATTGTTTTTCTTTGCAAAAACATCTACTGCAAAACGGTGATGCAGGTCTGTGGCTGTTGTGACCACTGGTATTGCTTCCAGAATTTCTGCTGTTTTTAGCGCCAGTTCATTGGCACCGCCCAGATGTCCTGACAGAAGGGAAATGACAAACTTTCCACACTCATCTACGACCAGCACCGCAGGGTCTGACTTCTTTGACGCTACATAAGGCGCAATGCTGCGGACGGCAATTCCGGTGGCACCGATAAAGATCAGTGCATCTGAATCAGAAAATTTCTCTCCTGCCCATGCAGAGGTACTGATCTGAATAGAATCCGGAAGATATTTACTTTTTTTATCCAGTTCTGCTGTCATACCGGCAGCTTCCAGCCCCCGGCATAATCTCTCCCCGGTCTGCTGACCGGTAAGGCTGAAGCATATAAGTGCAACCTTCACTGTTATATTCCTTCTCTTTCTCCTGTTTACAGTAATCTCATAAACGATAGCAATTCCTTAAGGTTACCAGATTCTATGAGTGATGTGTTTTTGATTTCACAGCTTCACGAAATTCTGTGGTAAACTCCGGATCATACAGCTTGGAACGGTCATAGTGTGCTGCTGCAACTGTATCTCCGATGATCATCAGAGCTGTTTTTGTAATATTATTTTCTGCAGCTGTTTTTGCCAGTGTTCCTACTGTGCAGACGAAGGTCTTCTGTTCCGGCCAGGTTGCCTTATATACAATGGCTGCTGGTGTATCTGCTGTGTAGCCGCCTTCAATAAGACGTTTGCTCAGTTCTTCCAGCATTCCTGTACTTAAGAATACAACCATGGTTGCCTGATGAGCAGCAAATGACTGAATACTTTCCTTGGACGGAACCGGAGTTCTGCCTTCCATTCGTGTAATGATCACACTCTGGGAAATATCCGGCAGAGTATATTCCAGATTCAGGGCACTTGCAGCACCGCAGAATGCACTGACACCCGGACAGTAATCATAAGCGATATTTTTCTCATCCAGAATATCCATCTGCTCACGAATCGCACCGTAAATACATGGATCTCCGGTATGAAGTCGGACAGTTGTCTTTCCCTCTGCTTCCGCCTTCTCGATCACATGGATCACTTCCTCCAGTGTCATTTTTGCACTGTTGTAGATGGTGCAGATGTCCTTTGTATATTCCAGAAGCTTTGGATTTACCAGTGATCCTGCATAGATCACCACATCTGCTTCCTCCAGATACTGTTTTCCTCTTACTGTGATAAGATCCGGTGCTCCCGGACCTGCTCCTACGAAATGTACCATAATCTATCATTCTCCTTATTATAAATTTATTTCAACTGTTCAATACTTTCACAGTTGTGAGTCAAAATCCATTAAAAATCGCCTTTGCGATAGGATCTTTACTGTGCCTCATCATTCTGTGCATTAATCAGCTTTATCAGCTTCTCTGCATCTGCAGTCTGCCCCAGATACCCATAAGTATTATTAAAGATCACTGCCCCCAGAAGGATCTGCTCATAGGATCTGTGATTTAAATAAAACTGGATCCTGTCCAGGATCTCTTTCATGGTCTTCTGAAGTATCTGATATTTTTCCAGAATGTCTATTGCTTCATCTGTAGTAGATGCATTCAGGATTTCCTTTGCACACTCCAACGATGCTCCTGCCCGGATCGCATTGGATGCCAGCACTTCCATCCTGGCATCTGCACTGTGGGAATGGGTATTCATGATCCCTGCTGCAACTTTTACAAACTTTCCGATATGAGCAATGAAAAGGATTCCCTTAACTCCCATATCAATTGCCATGTCAATGGTCTCACCTACATAATTGCTGCATTTGATATTTTTTTCATAAGGGAGATCCATATGCTCCCGCAGATAATCTGCCCCGTAATTTCCTGGTGTTACCAGAAGATATTCTTCTCCCTGGGAAAAATGCTGCTTCATCTCTACATTGATACTCTGTACAAGAGCAGCTTCGCTCATAGGTTCTACAATCCCGGAAGTTCCCAGAATGGAGATTCCTCCCACAATTCCCAGACGTGGATTAAAGGTTTTCTTTGCAATTTCCACACCTTCAGGAACGGAGATGATGATTTTCAGACCACCCTCATAATCATATTTCTCAGCAATTTCTGTGGCTTCACGCAAAATCATGGCCTTTGGCACAGGATTAATAGCTGCTTCCCCAATTTTCTGGGAAAGTCCGGCTTTTGTTACCCTTCCCACACCAACGCCTCCGTCGAGGATGATTCCCGGTTCTTTTGTTTTCTGCACCGTAGCATAAACCAGTATTCCGTTTGTAGTATCCGGATCATCTCCTGCATCCTTCTGAATTGCACAGGTCACCTGATTTCCTTCAATCCGGATGTCTTTCAGTTCCAGTGTAAGCAGGATTCCCTTAGGAGTCATCAAGGTGACAGTCTTCTGCATGACACCACCCAGCAGGATCTTTGCAGCACCCTTACATGCAGCTGCTGCGCAGGAGCCTGTGGTATAGCCAAACCTCATTTTTTTATTGCCACGTATCACGTAGTAATCTTCCAGTCCGTTTTTCATGATATCTCCTTTGCTGCATTGTTGTCACATCCTGTCTGCAGATTGCTCCACAGCATTACTATACATAAAAAGGAGGGATTTCTGTGTGCAACAAAATCCCTCCTGAAAGTTCTTTTCCCGAAATATCCTCTGGTTGCCGCAGATCATATTTCCTCTCTACAATGAAAAGCAGACAGTATCTGGCTGTTACAGTAACGGACTTGCGCAGGAATTTCACCTGACTTCCTGTAATGCTTTTCCAGAATTATTTCCGAGAATCATTATATAATTTTGAGCAGTAAAAGTCAACGCATTTCATGGCTATACCACCTTGTTATACTACCTTATGCTTCAGCCATTTCCTACTGTGGAAGCGAAGAGAAAATACGATTCCCCGCACTGTCCAGTCAGTAAACATTCCAATCCATACAGCCATTGGGCCGAAGCCTCTGAAACGGATCAGATATACACAAAGGCAAAAACGGAATGTCCACATGGTGATGCAGGATGTAAGCATTGAAAATTTTACATCTCCGGCTGCTCTGAGGCCATAAGCAGGGATAAATGCCAGGGTCCATACAATAGGTTTGACAACCGTTATCCAGGATATCATATGGAAACACATTCTTGCACTTTCCGATTCCATACCACCCAGCTTTGTGACCGGAATAGTTAAGGCAAACACCAAAAGACAGCTTGCAACAACAATGATTTCTGCAAGGACACTTAATTTCTTAATATAGTAAACTGCCTCATCCTTTCTGCCCGCTCCCAGACACTGTCCTACTACAGTCATCAGACCGATTCCTACACCGATAGCTGCAATACCGTTAAGGTTCTCAAGGATATTCGTCATTGCCTGAGCTGCAATGGCTACCGTTCCCAATGTAGATACGGAAGACTGTATTGCCAGCTTTCCAAGCTGAAACATGCTGTTTTCTATGCCGGACGGGATTCCCAGAGCCAGAACTCTTCTGATCATTTTTCCATCCGGACGGATCTGTCTGTAATTTCTGACTACAATAGGCTGTCTGTCCATACGAAGCTGCCAGAGTACCACTACAGCACAAAAGACTCTGGATGCAAGAGTTGCGATGGCAGCTCCTGCCACTCCCATATTGAATCCCCAGATCAGCGCCGCATTTCCGCCGATATTAATCACATTTGAAATAACCGATACTGTCATTGGCCCTCTGGTATTTCCCTGGGACCGGAATATGGATGCTCCCGCATCATAAAGTGCTATAAATGGGAAGGATAATGCCGTATAGAAGAAATACACCTGAGAGGCAGTCATAACATCTGATTCTACTTTTCCGAATATCAGTTTTAACAGCGGCACACGAAACAGCAGGCACAGAGCAGTCACTGCTACGGATATGGCAGTAATGATAAATAATACCTGTCTTGCTGATTTATTTGCCATTTCATGATTTTTCTGACCTATGTACTGTGAACAGAGGATTGCACCGCCTGCTGCCAGCGCTGAGAACGCCTGGATCACCAATACATTGATGGAATCCACCAGAGATACCGCGGATATTGCAGCAGAGCCTACATTGCTGACCATCATTGTATCCACAGTTCCCATCAGGGAATTCAGTACCTGTTCAAAAATAACCGGTATCAACAGGGTTCGGAGCATTTTGTTTGTAAAAATATGTTGCTGTTCTTTCATTTTTTCCACCTGAATCTATTTTCTTTTTTTGATTATACGCTTAATTTTCTGTGATGCAATAGAATAAAATGTATTTTTTAACGTTTTCAGGGTTACTGTTCCCGAGACATACAAGCCAAAATCCCATTGCCACAGGCAATCTGGAATGAGTTTTGGCTACATTACTGTGAACAGTAATTTTTCAGGAAATCTGATAATTGTTCTTGTTATGTTCTTCAAAATCTGATACAGTAAATCTGTTAAAAATAAGGCAGGGCATATCAGCCCGCAATTCTTAAAATCTTATACAAATCAAGAAAGCAGACAGATCATATGCAAAGAATCCTTAAATATATTATCTCCGAAAATACAACTCCGGTCACGATTCTGGACTTTCTAAAAAAAGAGGGGTTTTCCCGCCACATATTAAGCTCAATGAAGAACACTCCCAACACCATCATTCTCAATGGTGAACGTGGTTTCGGACGATCAGTGCTTAAACCGCAGGATCATCTGATCGTCACTGTTCCTGAAACCGAATCAGGAGAAAACATTATCCGTACAAAGATGGATTTGAATATCATTTATGAAGATGAGGATATCCTTGTGATAAACAAGCCTGCAGATATGCCTGTGCACCCTTCTGCGGGAAATTATGAAAATACTCTGGCAAATGGAATCGCCTGGTATTTTGCAGAAAAAGGAGAGGATTTTGTTTACCGCTGTATCAACCGGCTGGACCGGGATACCACCGGTGCTCTGATCCTTGCCAAAAATCCCCTCAGCGCAGCGATTCTGTCAGTTCAGATGAAAAAACGTCAGATTCTCAGGACTTATCTCGCACTTGTAGACGGGCTTCTTCCTGACTCCGGAACGATCAACGCTCCTATCGCACGAATGGAAGGCTCCGTGATCACCAGGGAAGTAAATTTCGGAACCGGGGAGTCTGCAATAACTCATTATGAACGGCTGGCGGCAGGAAAAGAATATTCTCTGGCCGAACTTCATCTGGAAACAGGGCGCACACACCAGATACGTGTGCATATGAAATATATCGGGCATCCTCTGCCCGGAGATTATTTATATAATCCTGATTACCGTCGGATAAACCGTCAGCCCCTTCATTCTTATCAATTGGAGTTTACTCATCCTATAACCGGAAAGGTCATGCTTTTTACTGCTCCGCTTCCTATTGATTTTATTTCTGCCTTTTATAGCAATTCTCTAAAATAATGCATTTATAGCAGCCCCATAAATTACTGCAAACAAAACAGTTCATCAGTTTTATGTCTGATGAACTGTTTTGATATGAATCCATATACATTCTTATTTATTTTTCTCATAAATGATCAAAAGACCTCTCAGAAGAAGTTCCTCGTCCAGAATGATTTCTCTCTTACAATGAGGAACGATTTTCTTTGCCAGACCACCGGTTGCCACTACAGTTGCCTTCTCCCCCAGTTCCTCTTCGATCCTGTCAATGATTCCATCCAGAGCTGCTGCATTACTGTAAAGAACCCCACTCTTCATACATTCGATCGTGTTTTTCCCAATCACATGTCTTGGCGCATCAATACTGATTCCGCTGAGCTGGGAAGCCCTCGCAGTAAGTGCATCCAGGGAAACCCCTACACCCGGAAGAATCATTCCGCCTACATACTGCTTCTTACTGTTGACAACAGACGCTGTGGTTGCAGTTCCCATATCAATAAGGATTAACGGCACCGGATAACCGGCAATTCCTGCCACTGCATCAGCAACCTGATCTGCACCAAGCTGTCCCGGATTATCCATCATAATATTCAGTCCTGTCTTTACACCAGGTCCGAGAACAATTGCATTTTTCTTGAGAATTTTCTCTGCGGCAAGTTTCACAATATTTGTGATCTGTGGCACTACAGAAGAAATAATACAGCCCTCAATCTCTGTTTTTTTGATATGATAGATATCAAGAACATTCTTTAAATCCACCGCATATTCCAGTTCCGTCTTTGTACGGTTAGTAGAAAGGCGTTCTATAAAATATGTTTTCAGGTCATCAATACATCCAACTACAATGTTGGTGTTTCCAACGTCAATTGCTAAAATCATAATTATTTATCTCCAATTTCTTAATCGTCCTGTTCCCTTAACAGACAGAATCCTGCATCAGCGAAAGGATTTTATCCAGGATCCTAAAAGCTGCGTCTTCTTTACTCATAAGCGGAAGAGAGATTTCCTCATCCTGTGTGATCAATGTCAGTACATTGGTATCTCCCTGAAATCCGGCGCCCTCCACTTTCACATTGTTGGCAGCCACCATATCCAGATTTTTCTTTGCCAGCTTGGCTCTGGAATTGTCGATCACATTCTGTGTCTCCATGGAAAATCCGCAGAGAAACTGTCCATGCCGTTTGTGTTCCCCAAGAAACTTCAGGATATCATCTGTTCTTTCCAGTTCTATGGACATCTGTCCGTCACTTTTCTTAACTTTTTCTTCACTGATCCTGGCAGGACGGTAATCTGCCACAGCAGCAGCTTTAATAATGATGTCCTGTTCGTTGCTGACAGAAGTTACAGCTTCATACATGTCTCTTGCAGTCACAACAGGTATCAAATTTACAAACATGGGAGGTTCAATTGAAGTACGTCCGCTGACCAGCGTGACATCTGCACCTCGGAGCATGGCAGCTTTCGCAATAGCATAACCCATTTTTCCTGAAGAATGATTGGTAAGATAACGAACAGGATCAACAGATTCCTGTGTAGGACCTGCAGTTACAAGAATTTTCTTTCCTTTCAGATCTTTCTCACAGGCAGCTTCGCGCTCAATATAGGCAAGTAATGTCTCAGGTTCCGGCATTTTTCCCGCTCCTGTGTCACCACATGCCAGATATCCGCACGCCGGAGCGATCACTTCATATCCGTAATGCTCCAGAATCTTTAAATTATCCTGTACTACAGGATTCTCAAACATATTGGTATTCATGGCCGGGGAAATGAATTTTTTACATTTGCATGCCATG
>ENA-OQDL01001324-OQDL01001324.1-human-gut-metagenome-genome-assembly--contig:-NODE-1324-length-12590-cov-2.778544_pt1 | contig 12590 bp, 15 predicted proteins | sample MGYA00242782_ERZ504609 | MGnify/ENA primary metagenome ERZ504609 (study PRJEB26092, sample SAMD00036320) | human gut metagenome | host: Homo sapiens | study: EMG produced TPA metagenomics assembly of... | reverse complement strand
CAAGCCCTCCATGTGACAAAGGGACTGTCCTTTGTCGCATTCTGTTAGAGTTGCAGGGATTGAATCCCGCTTATTCATGCGACATTGGAGTGACAACCTTGACCGCTGCAACCACGCCTAAAAGTAATGTATGTATGTCACTTGGAGAGGTTATCTTCTCACCACTTGGAAATGCTTTCATCAGCAAATATGCTCCAAAGAAACTTCTTGGAACAATGCTTGGTGTATGGCCACTGATCATCTTCTTCTCTGGTAAAGCTTACGGACCACTTTATAACTGGCTCGGAAACTTTGACTTCATTAAAGCATATGGTGTTGTTACAATCATCATCGTTGCCTGCGGAGTTATCATGTTAGCAATTTACTAAGAAGTTCGACAAGATGGTTGAAGGTAAATAATTCGTGAATTAAATACCGTACATAAAAATAAGACTTGCTTATGCAAGTCTTAATTTTTTTACGATACATTTTTTATTCCCCTGTACTGTAACTTCTTTTAATCTGATTATTAATTTTTCTTCGTCTTCTTCGTGCTTTCTTTCTTATTTGCCTTCGCACTGAATGAATCTCCGGATCCACGTGGTGTAATATTCTTCTTTGTTCCGATCTCTTTCTGGTCTTCGAATGCAGGCTTCAGAAGTAATTCCGCACCAATTACAAAGCAGGCAACTTCTACTGCCAGCTGGATCATCTCCCCGTTCTTTCCGAGTCCTTCAAAGAAAGGATCCAGAACTCTTGCCCCGGAAAGGATCACCAGTGTCAGTCCGGCATAAGTAAACAACGAATAGAACATCATCGTCTTCCCCCTGCCTTCATTCTGCTGCATGAAGTAGTATCCTGCGATAAAAATCACACCGCCAAGGATCATCAATATGTACTTTAACATTTCTATCTCTTCCTCCCAATCATGTTTTCTGTAAAGTCTATTACATATTATACATGAAATCTATCCCGATTCCTATCTTTTCTATATATATTTTCAATTTTCTTATATTGTTAAATTTTACAACTTTTATACATCCTCATTCCTCCATTCAAAAGCACACCATACCTTATACCACAGAAAAAGGGATGCACCACCGGCACATCCCCGTCACTTTTCATTACATATTCTATTTCTGATTTCTAAACTGCATCGGAGTCATATCATAAGCTTTCTTGAACAGTCTGTTAAAATGTTCCACATTCTGATATCCTACTGACATTGCAATATTCTCAACCGTCATATTGCTGCTCTTGAGCAGTGCTTTCGCTTTCTTCATGCGGATCTTCTTCACCAGATCCCCAAATGTCATTCCGGATTTTTCCTTAATGTATTTTGACAGATAAGGTTTGGACAGGAAGAAGTTTTCTGCCAGGTCATCTAATGTAATGTCAATATAATTCGCCTGTACATAATTCATGATCTCGATCATTCTTGCATCCGTACATGCATTAGCACTCCCAAGTTCTTCAATCTTATTTACCGCAACGATCAAGGCTTCAATGGAAGCTCTGATGATATCCGGATCGATTCCTACACCCCAGAATGTCTTTCCGTTGCAGATAATTCCCACATAAGCCACAGCCTTAGAAGAAGATCCCTTTGTAAGCGAATGTTCCTCATAGAAGGATAATTCATAGCTGATGTTAAAATACTGCTTGATCGCATTACTTACTGCATCCAGACGTCCGTTTCCATTCGAAGTGATCACTTTGCTCTCTCCTGCATGATTGATCGTCACTTCCGCAGTGATTCCATCTACCTGTTTAAAATGGCACTCGTCGATATGGAAGATGGATTTTGTATTAATATAATGATCTGAGAAGATCTGGTATACCCAATCCGGTGTCAGCTCCTTGTGTGCTTTATCCGATACATCTTTTACCATATATCCTACTTCTTCACGCATTGCCTTTGGAAGATTGATTCCGTGGCTATGCATTAAGATGTAATTTACGCCGCCCTTACCGGACTGGCTGTTGATACGGATAACGTCTGAATCGTATTCTCTTCCGACATCCTTCGGATCGATCGGCAGATATGGAACCGTCCATTTGTCACATTTCTTCTCATCTCTCCATGCCATACCTTTTGCGATCGCATCCTGATGAGATCCCGAAAATGCCGTAAACACCAGATCTCCGGAATATGGCTGACGGTCGTATACCTGCATTCTTGTCAGGCGTTCATAAGTCTCACGGATCTTTTTCATATTCGAGAAATCAAGTCCCGGATCTACACCCTGGGAATACATATTCATGCCAAGTGTAATAATGTCAACGTTACCGGTACGTTCTCCGTTTCCGAACAGTGTGCCTTCGATACGGTCGGCACCTGCAAGGATACCAAGCTCCGCTGTCGCCACACCGCATCCTCTGTCATTGTGCGGATGCAGGGAAAGTACTACATTCTCTCTATGTTTCAGATGCTTATGTACATACTCTAACTGGCAAGCAAATGTATGCGGCATTGCGTTTTCTACAGTTGTAGGAATATTGATGATCGCTTTATTATCAGCTGTCGGCTGCCATACATCCAAAACAGCGTTACAAACTTCTACGGCATAGTCCACTTCTGTTCCGTGGAAACTCTCCGGGCTGTATTCGAATGTAAAGTTACCGTCTGTCTCACTTGCAAGCTTCAGAAGTAATTTTGCCCCGTCGATCGCAAGCTGTTTTACCTGTTCTTTATCTTTTCTGAATACCTGCTCTCTCTGTGCAACAGAGGTAGAATTGTATAAATGAATCACTGCATGAGGTGCTCCCTTTACAGCTTCAAATGTTCTCTTGATGATATGCTCTCTTGCCTGTGTCAGTACCTGGACCGTTACATCATTCGGAATCATGTCTTTTTCGATCAGGGTTCTCATAAACTGATATTCTGTCTCGGAAGCAGCCGGAAATCCAACCTCGATCTCCTTAAATCCAATATCTACCAACATCTGGAAAAACTCCAGCTTTTCATCCAGACTCATCGGCTCGATCAACGCCTGGTTACCATCTCTTAAGTCTACGCTGCACCACTTCGGAGGCTGTTCTACCGCATCTTTTTTCGCCCAGTCATATGTAACCTCCGGCGGCATAAAATAACTTTTCTCATATTTCTGATAATTCTTCATAATTCAAGCTCCACTCCTTTTGCCTCATATTTCAAATCAAATCATCGCTGCCAAATCAACAATAATATTCATCAACTTTGTTGTTCATTTTTAATACTTTTATATCCTAACATATCCCCACACAAAAAGGAAGTGATAATTTTAATCACTTCCCTTGATGTTTTTTAACACATTTGATTTTTCAGATTATTTCCACTAATTCTGTTCCAACGAACGTTTCTTGGTGATCGTAACCTTTTCATCATAGCAGGCAAAGATCTCATCCACTCTGTCCTTCTTAAGCTTTGGTGTAAGCACACTCACTACCGGTACTACGATCAGTCCTGCTACCATTGCAACTGCTCCTGCATTGATCGGTGATGCAATAAAGTGGAAGAACAGATTCAGAACCGTAATCCCGACACCTGCCGCAAAGCTGGCCCATACAGCAGCTCTTGTCACGCCTTTCCAGTAGAGACCATACATGAATGGTGCCAGGAACGCTCCGGCAAGTGCTCCCCAGGAGATTCCCATCAGCTGTGCGATGAATGTAGGCGGATCCATTGCGATCACTACCGATAATACAATAAAGAACACAACCATCACCTGCATCGTACGTACCTGTTTCTTCTCGCTCATATCTTTCATTACATTATCTTTTAAGAAATCCAGTGTCAGCGTCGAGCTGGATGTCAGTACCAGCGAAGCCAGTGTTGACATGGAAGCCGATAATACCAATACTACTACAATACCGATCAGGATATCCGGAAGTGTTGACAACATATGCGGGATGATTCCGTCAAAGATCATATTGCCCGCCTCATCGTGCAGTTCCGGTGCATCAAACAGTCTTCCGAATCCTCCGAGGAAGTAGCATCCTCCAGAGATCACGATCGCAAATAATGTAGAGATCACCGTTCCCGTATTGATGGATTTCTCATCTTTGATCGCATAGAACTTTCCAACCATCTGCGGAAGTCCCCATGTTCCAAGAGAAGTCAGGATGACCACTCCAAGAAGATTCAACGGATCCGGCCCGAAGAATGAAGTAAATGCTCCCGGCTGTCCCATTGTCACCGGCACATCACTTGGAATCTCTGCCATGGTCTTAATTGCCTGAATAAATCCGCCCTGACCATTTAATACTGCCAGGATGACTGCAACAATGCCGCCCAGCATAATGATTCCCTGAATAAAATCATTGATTGCCGTAGCCATGTATCCACCGAGGATAACATAGATTCCTGTAAATACTGCCATTCCGATTACACAATATTTATAAGGAATGTTAAATGCCATTCCAAACAATCTTGACAACCCATTGTATACAGAAGCTGTATACGGCACCAGAAATATGAATACGATCGCTGAAGCCGTAATCTTCAGAGCCTTACTTCCATATCTCTCACCGAAGAAATCCGGCATCGTCTTGGAATTCAGATGCTGTGTCATTACCTTGGTACGTCTTCCAAGTACCACCCATGCCAGCAGACTTCCGATGATCGCATTTCCGATTCCGATCCATGTCGACGCAAGACCGTATTTCCATCCGAACTGACCTGCATATCCTACAAATACAACCGCAGAGAAGTATGACGTACCATACGCAAATGCCGTAAGCCACGGGCCTACCGATCTTCCCCCTAACACATAACCGTCTACACTTGTCGCATGCTTTCTTGCATAGAATGCCAACCGATACCATAATTGCAAAAAATATCACCAGCATCAATAATTTCATCGCCATAACCTTTCTCCTCTACTTTCCTCATTTCATTTTTTACTTGTTGCTTTGCTAATCCGCTTTAAAGTGTTGCGCTTTAAAGCGTTAAAGTTTGTAGTGTTAGAATAGCACAGATGATAACCAGTATGTCAATCTTATTTTGCAGAAATATAAAAAAGCCAAAAAACAGCTGCGATTCCTTTTTTTTACGGAATGCGCAGCTGCTCTATAGCTTCTATTTCATCTTCTCCACTCTGTCCTGAATGGTCTTGTTAAAGTTCTCTACCTTTCTTTCATATGTAGAATTCATAAATTCAGACTTCAGCATGAAATCTGCTGTTGCAAGATTGTTAGCTGTAGGGATATCGTAAAGAACGGCAATACGGGACAATGCTCTTACATCCGGATCGTGCGGCTGTGCCTCTAACGGATCCCACAGGAAGATCATAAAGTCAATCTGTCCTTCTACGATCTTCGCTCCGACCTGCTGATCTCCTCCAAGCGGGCCGCTGTTATATCCCTTTACCGGAAGCCCGGTCTTCTCTGCGATCAGACGTGCGGTTGTACCTGTACCGCATAAGAAATGACCTTTTAAGATTTCCTTATTCTTGTCGCACCATTCGATCAGTTCTTTTTTCTTACCATCATGGGCAACGAGTGCGATATGCTTTGCTTTTCCAATTTCAAATGTCACAAAATTATCGTTTAACATCTGTTGAATTCTCCTTCCGTTTTAACTCTCTTCGTTATCTTTATATATCAAACTTATATTTATAATAAATGTATTTTATTATCTGTCAACTTTAAACCGAAAATTAAATTTGTATTTTAGTTACAACAATTTTGCCCATCACTTTCAGAACGTCTCAACGATTTCCTGCATCTGATCAAACTGTTCTTCCATCTCTTTTACAAGCCTGAACTGTGTTCTTGCCCGAACAAGATTGTGTTCCGGATAAGTTGTTTTGAAATATACATCGCCCTGGAGGAAGTCAGCAAGAAAACGCATGCCGCATTCCAGTGTCATAAGTCTCGCTCCCCACGGAAGACTGGCGTTCTCCGCCGGTGTCAGTACATCCTTCGCCATCTCCAGATACCCTTTCACGTAGATGCGGTAAAGCTCTATATCAAAGTGCACCTTGTTCAGATCCTTCTCATCTTCTTCCGCTGTCGATGCCCCGAACCGGATGGAATCACCAAAGTCATTTGCCGCAAGTCCCGGCATGATCGTGTCCAGATCGATGATGCACAGTCCCTCTCCTGTATTCTTATCAAACAAAATGTTATTCAGCTTGGTATCGTTGTGCGTCACACGGAGCGGAAGTATTCCTTCCTCAAGCTGCTTCATAAGGACACCGCAGTCATCCTCGCGTGCCAGTACAAACTCTATTTCTTCACGGCAAAGTCTTGCCCTGTTCTTCACATCTTTCCGCAGTGCGTCTTTGAAATCCCGGAAACGCTTCACCGTATCGTGGAACTTCGGAATCGTCTCATAGAGACTCTCGGCCGGATAATCCCCCAGCTGCTTCAGAAAATGGCCAAAGCTGAGTGCCGACTGATAGAACTGTTCCGGTCTCTCCACCATCTGATAGCACACAGAATCCGGTACATAATGCAGGCAGCGCCATGGCTGTCCGTCCGCATCTTCAAAATAGCTCTCTCCTGATTTTGTCTTAATATAAGACAATGCCTCTCTGTCCAGATCTCCGCCTTCCTCACGGATCATACTGCGCAGATACTCCGTAACGCCGAATATATTCGCCATTACCTGATCCGGGTTCTTGAATACATTAATATTGATGCGCTGCAAAACATAGAGCGGCGTATCCTTTCCATCTGCGCCCGGCATATAGACTGCATAAGTCTCATTGATGTGGCCTTCTCCGAACGGCTTCACATAACTGCACTGCTGCCCGAAACCAAATGCGTACACGGCATCTTCCAGGCTCCGGCTGTCCACGCCCTCGATCTTCCTTCTGGTTGAGAAGATCACTTCTCCTGCCTCCACTTTGCGTCCACTCTCGATCGTACAGTCTGACTTTACAACACTTCCCAGTCCGACATGCGCTCCGGCACATACCACCGAATTGTGATCTACGATCGCCCCGCTGTTCACCAGCACCGCACGTCCGATCCGGGTATTGGTATTTACCACCGCTCTCTGCATCACAAAGCAGCCCGGCTCCAGCACCGCACTCGGACTTACAACTGCAGACGGATGCACGATTGCCGGTACCTCATACCCCTCTTCCAGCAATTTGTCCGTCCAGTACAGACGCATCTTGTTATTTCCAAATGCTGCTACTGCCACCGGATACTCCTTATGCCTGATCTCATAATCACAGCACATTCCGATGACCGCTTCATCCTTCACCGCATCATCCAAAAATACAACCTTTTCATACCCCAGTGCCTGCGCAGTCTCCGCTACCATCCGGCCAAATCCGCCCGCACCGAGAATCAGCAAACTTTTCATTACGTATTTCCCCCAATTGTTTTTTTATTGATCAGTTATACTATATCATATCATAGAAGTGGACCCGGAGATAGTTATTTTCACAAAAAGCTTCGGAGAATCACAGGTAGCAGGATTCTCCGAAGCTTCTTTGTATTTATATTTATATTGGAAAGGGGGGTTCCCTTTTAGGGACATATTTTAAAGATAGTTCAATCTTTCAAGGGTATTCAATACCATATGGCGTCCGGCATCCGTTCCGTCAATGATACGTCTCGCACGTACAGAATCACCAATGTTGAGGACTTCCACATCTTCACCTGTAAAAGCTTCCTGAATGTCATTCCAAATCGGGGCATTCGCTCTCATTCCGAGACATACGAAACCATAGTCAAACGGAAGTTCTTCTTCTTTTCCATCGTATTTTACGAGGAAGGAATGTGCATTTACTTTCTGCAGGGCTGTATTCGTCATCTGTCTTACATGATGTTTTTCCATGCATTCTTTCATACTTGATGTAGAAGATGCATCCAGTCCGTTTCCGATAACCGGCATCATTTCGATGATGGTTGTCTCTGCACCGCGTGGGGCAAAGAATTCAACAACATCAAGTCCTACCGCACCACCTCCGACAACAACAACCTTCTTGCCTGTCATGTCTTCCGGATAGTTCTTAACATCTGCGATCATATCTTTGATAGAATACACGCTGGCATCTTTCTTGCCAAGATTGTCATGCAGTCCTTCGATCGGTGGAAGGAGCGGTACCGAACCAGTCGCATTTACAACAAGATCCGGGTTGTATTTTTTAATCTCAGCGACCGTTGCATCTACTCCTGTTTTGATTGTCAGATTCGGAAGCTTTGATGCACGGTATTTCAGATAAGTCGGGAAATCCGCAAGTCTCTTCTTCGCAGGAATCTTAGAGATCTCTACCGACAGACCGCCTGCTTCTTTCTCTTTCTCCAGTAACGTAACTTTACATCCAACTTCAGCAGCTGTACATGCAGCTTCCAGTCCGGCAGTTCCGGCACCTACAACTACGACATTACATGGTTTCTTTACTTTCTGTTTTTTATAAGCTTCTCCGTTGATCAGATCCGGGTTGACCGTACAGCGAAGCGGTTTGTTACCGCCGATACGGTTGCCGACACATCCGACGTTACAAGAGATACATTTACGGATATCACATACATCCCCGTACTGTGCTTTATTACACCAGTCAGGATCGGCGATCAGTCCACGTCCCATACCGATCAGATCAGCATCACCTCTGGCAAGGATGTCATCGGCGATCTTAGGATCACGGATATTTCCGATCGCGATCGTCGGCTTTCCGAATTTATCACGAACCGCCTTCGCCATGTATGAACGCCATCCATCTTCCAGATAGTTCGCATCGATCTGATACTGGATAGAAGCATTTAATCCGGCTGAAGTATCGAAAATATCTACTTCATCGTTCAGGTATTCCAGATATTCCAGGCAATCTTCTACCGTATTACCACCTTCGACAAGCTCGTCTACACTAAGACGCAGAGAGATCGGAACTCTAGGTCCGACAGCCTTACGGACTTCATCAATGACCATACGGCAGAAACGGGCTCGGTTCTCAGCAGATCCGCCAAATTCATCTGTACGGTCATTTGTAGTAGGCGATAAGAACTGGCTGATCAGATAAGAGTGTCCGGCATGGATCTCTACAACATCAAATCCGGCATTGACTGCTCTCTTTGCAGCGGTTCCATAATCTTTTGCAATGCTTGCGATCTCCTCTTTCGAAAGTCCGCGCGGAATCTCTCCACCGGCTTTTGACGGAAAAACGTGACGCAGATACCGGCTGCATACCGATTCTGGAACTCATCGCAGACGCACCTGCATGATTGATCTGAATCCCCATCAGCGCCCCCTGTCTGTGACAGGCTTCCGTTAATGTAAAAAGGCGTGGAATGTAACAGTCTTTGTCAAGACGCAGCTGTGTCGTTCCGTTTGATCCTTCCGGATATTTTACACAGACATTTTCAACCATGATAAGCCCTGTACCGCCACGTGCACGCAGCTCATAATATTTGATATGTTCGTCGCTCAGTTCCCCATCATGTCCGGCGAAATCACTTCCCATAGGCATCATTACAACACGGTTTTTGAGTGTCATACCTCTGATCGTAAGAGGACATGAATACGTGTGGAAAATTGGTTTTTCATAGTTTACTAACCTCCATAAAAATATGATTATATTTGTTTGCATTTCTTTATAATTTGATATATGATTTTGTTAAATAAAAGACAAATTAGTATTTTTTATGAAAGTTGATAGATTTTGTCTATGAATTTTATCATAAAAAATGGCCGCTGCGCCAGCAGATTATTCACTACCGGTACAGCGGCCATTTTTCTAACTTTTTTATTTTTTCTGAGTTTTTTTCAGGTATTAATTTCCCGGCGATCAGACACAGGATGATCGTGATCACCATATCCGGCAATGTATTTCCTACCGGCATATCTACATTCATAAGAATTCTGTACACAACGAATCCAATCACCCAGATGATCATGTTCGGCATATGCACTGCCTGGCTGCTTTTATCTTGTTTTAACAGGGAAAAAATCAGCAATCTGATAGCGAATCATCGGTGCAAATACAGAACCGATCAGATACAGGAAATCCGTTATATTATCCATCGGATATACAATTGCTGCGGCCGTTCCAATCACTGTCACAACGATAGCAACATGCTTTCCGTTCCATCCGCTTACAACCGTCTCGCTGGAGATTCCAGCAGAGTATGCATCCAGAAATGTTGTTGTAACTGTTGAAAATACATGATCAGAAGTCCCAGGATGCCAAGACCTGCCTTTAACATGATCTGTGCAATGTCATACTCTCCGGTAATGATAGCAGCTCCCATTCCGATCACATACATCCAGCAGCTTACAATTCCATATGTAACCGCACTGACTGCAGTTGCTTTCACCGGCTCCTTCGCCTCTCTTGTGTAAATCACTGATCAGTGGCAGCCACGATAATGGCATCGCAACCGCAAGCTCTACTGCTGCTCCAAATGTCATACTGTCGTCAGACGGTGTTCCCGCCCCACTTCCTGTAAATATCACCTTACACAGAATCAGTGTCAGGATAAATAATGCTGCCATCGCAACAGTATTGATCTTGCCCAGATTCGTAATTCCGATCATAATCCACAGAATGATCAGTGCTCCGATCACCAGACACCAGATCCATCTGCCGGTATGCATCACACCGTCTGCTGCCAGTGCCCCGTCATAGATCATGATCGCAGTCCAGCCGACAAGCTGCAACACATTCAGGACCGCAAAAAGGATACTTCCCTTCTGTCCAAAGCTCATCTTTACAGTCTCCATTGCACTCTTTCTGACTTTACCGCCAATCACTCCTGCCAGGAACAGCATCATACAACCAATGATGTGTCCTACTATGATTGCCGCCAGTCCTTTTCCCATGCCAAGCGGGGCCAGATATGTTCCGGTCAGGATCTCTGCGATCGAAACCCCTGCGCCGAACCAGATCAGACCGTTTTCAAATAAGCCGGTACGCTTCTCTTCCATAATGTTTATTCCTCCTCGTCTTCCTTTGTAGTCTTATATAATAGTCTTTTTCAAAGCCTGTTCCAGCAGCTGCATCTCATCATCACTTAGTTTCCACTCAAATACCTTGCAGTTCTCTTCAATTTTATCGCGGCTCTGCGCTCCTATAATACAAGAAGAAATAAAAGGTCTCTGCAAGGTCCAGTTCAATGCAATCTGCGACAATGGAACATTTCGTTCCTCACTGATCTGATCCATTGTTCTTAAAAGAAGCATTACTTTTGAAAACAACGGTTCTTTAAAATATGGGTAAAACCGGTTTCGGTTATCATCCACACCATATTCCTTGAGTTCTCTGTATTTTCCGGTTAAAATGCCTCCTCCGAGTGTTCCATAAGTCATAACTCCCATTTCCTGAGCACAGGCCCACCGGATCAGCTGCTCCCATTTCCGATCTAGCATAGAATACTGTGGCTGATATGCTTCTATAGCACAATATTTTTCTGCTTCTTCCATCTGTTCTTTTGTAAAATTCGATACTCCGATATGCAGAATCTTTCCTTGCTTTTTCAATGTATTAAGCGCATCCATTGTCTCTTCCATCGGAACATTCGGATCCGGCCAGTGGACCAGATATACATCGATATAATCTGTCTTTCAGATTACGAAGCGATTCTTCACACTCCCGCATAATCTTATCTGCCGACCCGCAGCGTACATATTTTCCATTAATAAATTCATTTCCACATTTGGTAGCCAGGATCACTTCTTTCCTGACGCCAAGTTTGTGCACAACTTCTCCGATATACTGTTCTGCCCTGCCTCCGTTGTAGGCGGGTGCCGTATCAATAAAATTGATTCCACAATCTACTGCTGCCTTGATCGCATCCATCCGGCTTTCGTCGGAATAAGAATCCCATCCGGCACCTCCGATTCCCCATGTACCAAGACACATCCTGGATACACGAAGTTGTGTCTTTCCAAATTCTGTATATTCCATTTTCTTCATCTCCGTTTCATTTTTCGCTCATTTTGTCAATCTATCATTTTTACATTTAGAATAATGATATCAGAAAACTTTTTATGACTCAAGAGCTGAATGCTTTCTTCCAAGCTTGCCCGTTCCCGTCTCCAACGACTGTCAATACCGCAGCGGAATCTCCGACTTTTTCACACGCACTTCCAGATTTCTGCTTCCAAAATAATGCCGCAATCCCTTAACCGCCAGATCACTCTATTCTTCGTCCCAACGCAAACAGATTTTAAACAGCTTATATCTCCAAGCTTCATTCTTATAAACGGAATAAATACTTCATCTTTTATCCGATATTCCACCGGAATGCTATTTTCCGGCACTTGATGCTCTCTTTTATGTACACAGAGGAACACCATGCGATATTCCTGCTCCTGTGCAAACATTCCTTTTTGAAGAATCTTTTCAGCATAATTCATGTCTCCTTTCCGATAAAGACTTGCCTTCTATTATATATCTGTATTTTAAAAAATAGCAATCAAAAACTCCTCTCAGGCGCTATGCATAATAATTTCAACAACATGCTGCTTATAGCAGGTATTGATAAATTTATATCATTCTGATGATATATTATATTTCATTTTTCACGTTAATGATGTAAAATTATCAATGTAAATATCAGGGCATATTCGAATAATCATTTCTAAACTTTTTCAAATATGCTCCGGAAAGGAACTTTTATACTAATGAAAACCAAGATTCAGGATATGACCTCCGGTTCACCGGGACGGTTGA
>ENA-OQDL01001323-OQDL01001323.1-human-gut-metagenome-genome-assembly--contig:-NODE-1323-length-12593-cov-8.500481_pt1 | contig 12593 bp, 10 predicted proteins | sample MGYA00242782_ERZ504609 | MGnify/ENA primary metagenome ERZ504609 (study PRJEB26092, sample SAMD00036320) | human gut metagenome | host: Homo sapiens | study: EMG produced TPA metagenomics assembly of... | reverse complement strand
GGATAAACGGGTGGTAGGTAATGGATTGCCTAAGTTTACAATGTCTGTGACTCATACTTTCCGTTATAAAAATTTAGATTTGAATTTGTATTTCCGAGGTAATTTGGGTTATCAGATCTATGATGTCCATGATTTGTATTATGGCTTGCAGGATGCAGCTCCGAATACGAATGTGCTGGAGTCCGCTTACAAGGAAAATAGGAAAATTACTACAGGAAAAAATGTGCATAGCAGTTATTTTGTACATAATGGTGATTTTATGAAGTTGGATGTCGCTACATTGGGGTATACTTGGAATATAAATAATAAGTGGGTTGAAAAGGCACGTTTCTATATTACAGGACGTAATTTGTTCACTATTAGCGGATATCACAGAGGACTAGATAAGGATGCATATTGTGTAAATGGTATGGAACCCGGTCTACCTTACAGTAAGAATGGATATTATCCGTCTTCACGTCAATTCTTGTTTGGTATTCAACTTAACTTCTAAATTTATTACTTTATGAAAACGTTTAAATTAAAAAATATATTTCTGGGATTAGGAATGTTGGCATCAGTGGGATGTACGGATTTGTCGGAAACTACTTATGATATTGTACCTCAGGATGGATTCTATCAAACCAAGGAGAATGTTCTTCAGGCGTTTGTACGTCCTTTCGGACACGGATATTGGTTGTGTTGTAGGGCGATGTATTGGTTTGGCGAACTTTCTGCCGACCATTATATGACTGTGCAAAGAGAGGAACATTGGTATAATGGCGGTGAATATTTCCGTTATCATTATCATACTTGGACTGTTGATGATTGGTATGTTAATGCAATTTGGGAAGATACTTACAGAGGGATCATTCAGTGTAATGCCAGTATTTCTGATATAAGTAAGCTGAATCCTGCAAAGTTTGGCTTTTCACAGCAAGAGTTTGATGATTTTATTTCTCAAACACGTGTTTTACGTGCGTGGATGTATATGTCTATATTCGATTTAGTACATAATATACCAATTGTTACGGATTATCCAACTACAGAGTTGCCGGCACAATCAGAGCCAAAAGAAACTTTTGCTTTTATTGAACAAGAGCTGTTGGAATCATTGCCTGCGTTACAAAAAAAAGAAAGTAATAATGGAAATGGCTTAAAGCAGGGTCAATGGACCCAGGGAGCTTGTGCTGCCTTATTGGTAAGGTTGTATATGAACGCCAGTTGGTGGATTGATGAGGACAAGACGGTCGAAGCTGAAAAATACTGTGAAAAAATTATAGATGGTGAATACGGTTTCTATGATATAGATAATAGGTGGGATGCGCCGTTTGATTGGGATAACGATAAGTCTAATGAATTATTGTTTGGTTATCCATCCTCGTTTGGTGGTATGCATTGGCTTTATGATTATGAAATGTTTTGGCAGGTTGCTCCGTTCCTCTCTTCGAAATATTTCGGTTTTACAGATTGGGGGAATTGTAACCCCAAATATGCATTACAGCCAGGATTAGATTTAAATGGAAATGAATATTCCTTTGAAAATGGAAAACCGGTCCGTAAGTTTATGAAATATCCTGATGATGTGCGTCTGAAAAAGTATAAAAATTTAGGAAATAGCAAACGCGAAGGAATGTTTTTGTATGGCGACCTACCTTATGAAACGGCAAATGGAACGGAATATGTTACTTCGGACAATGGAGCCTACAAGCTTTACATTCGTGATCAAGTAGGTATTTTCCGCGATACAGATCCTGCTAGTTTCTCTCCCAATCCTTCTAGTGGAACCCAAACTCCAAAATCGGCTATGGCTTACGGAGATCAGAATTCAGGTTGGTGTTTGATAAAATATCCTATTTATCGTTCGGATGATGCAGGTAAAATAGAATCGGATTATGCTTTGATCCGTTTAGCGGAAATTTATTATTATTTGGCAGAAATTCGTTTTTATCAGGGTAGAAAGGCAGAAGCGGAAAAATTACTGAATTATGTACGGAAGCGTTATTATCCAGCAGGTTCTTCTAGTTTGTATCCTGAGAATGGGAGTGCATTGACAGAACAGGAATTATTGGATGAATGGGGACGGGAATTTTTAAGGAGAAGGTTTACGTAGACAGACTTTATGCAGGTTCGGGATTTTTAATTCGGGAACTTGGTGGGATAAAGAACCGGATCCAGATAATCATACGATGTGGATACCTCTTTCACGTACTACATTGAATACGAATCCAAACTTGAAGCAGAATCCAGGTTATCCTCTGTTAATTAAAAAAAATTGATAATCTCATTTTTATCCGATAACTTGTATGTATATCTACATCTTGTTGTCGGATTGTTGAATAATTTTGTATTTAAATAATTAGAACATTAATAGTATGAAAAAATAAATTCTTATTTTGTATCGGTCTGTTACTGACTGTTGCGACGATTGTAAATGCACAGTCTGTGACTTGGATTAGTAGTACCGAAGGCAATGTATGGCGAAAAATCAAAAGTGAAGTTGCAGTCGAAATCAGAACAAAATCCTGTTTTACAGGTAGATGGAACAGAGAACGGTGTTGCTTTCAAGAATTGGGGAACTACTTTCAATGAACTTTGTTGGGATGCTCTTGGGTTATTAACTCGTACTGAACAAGATGAAATATTGTATAATATATTTTCTCCGCAAGGTGATTTACGGATTACGCGTGGACGAATTTCGATGGGAGCCAATGATTACGCTCGTTCTTGGTATAGTTGTGACGAAGTGGAGGGTGACTTTGAATTGAGATATTTTAATATTAATCGTGATAAACAGACTATTATTCCTTTCATACGTGCTGCACAAAAATATAATCCGAATCTTACATTTTGGATATCACCTTGGTGTCCTCCAAGCTGGATGAAAATAAATGGAGATTATCCGGTTTTAAGTAGTCCGTTTAATAGTTTGTCAGAGAAACAGAATTATTTATTATATGGTGCTACAGGCGGTCAGGTTGATGAGAATGAAATGAAGTTGACCGGTGCCCGTGATGGAGTTTTTCCTCGCCAACTTGCGACAACTGACTTTATGATTCAAGATCCACGTTATTTGCAGACTTATGCAGATTATTTTTGTCGGTTTATAGATGTGTTCATCTGATTAACGATCGTCAGCAGATACGGTATATCCTGGACCTGCCACCGCAGCGAGGGAGACGGTGTAGGTATATTCCTCGCCTGCCTGCCAGTCGGTATCGTTCTTCATCTTATAGACGAAGACCTTGCCGTTGGTGAAGGCGCAGGTTATGAAGGCCGTGCCCATTGCCACACTTTGCGGGGCTACGAGGGCGGTGTAGGTGTCGTTACCCTTGTCATACGGGATGATTTGGGCGGGGTTGCCGTTCTCGGTGGAGAGGCCGGTCAGCTTGACGGATGCCATCCCCTCGGTGTAGTCCGTCAGGACGACGGTTATCTGTGCCGTGCGGTGGGTGAAGCGCAGCGTGGTGTTGCCGTAGCTCACCGTCTGTTCCTCGGCTATGATGAAGTCGCTGCCCTCGAAGTCTTTCTGTGCACTTTGGTCGGCAACTACCATCACGGCAGGTGGGGTTATCTCGCCAGCGGTGTAGGGCCACCACGCCGTAACGGTGATGTTATTGTGGTTAGTCCAGTAGTACGGCTCATCGGAGGTCAGCGTGGCGCTGGTGCGGTCGGCGGTGGTGGGCGTCACGTCGTATGCCTTCACCGTGCCGTCCATTCTGACTGCCACGCTCTGCACGCCCTCCCAGTCGCCGTCCACGGGGGCACGGGTACCGGCAGTGGCTGTTGCAGCAGGACTCAGCCCCGTGGCAGTGAAGACGATGGGTGTGCCTTCCGCCCCTTCCGGCAGGAAGCCCGCTTCGTCCCGCGTGCAGGCGGCCAGGCCGAGCAGCAGGGCGAGGGTTGCGGATGTATGGATGGTTGTTCGTTTCATGATGCGTGTTGTTTAGGGGTTATTCTTCCTTCTTTAGCGTGGGCAGTTCTCCGGTGAGTTCGTAACGCCACTCTGAACCGGCACTCTGCAAGGCGGTGTTCATGGCATCAACGGCATCTGCCCAGGTAACATCTGTGCCGTCCACTTTTGTGGCTTGACCGCTGCCGTTGTCGTATGCGATACCGGGAACAGGACTGTCGTTCCAGTAGCAGGCGGTCACAGTGCCAACGCCGCCGTTGTATCCCACCACGCTACCAGCCAATCTGGGGCACGTGACATCTCCTATGACATGGTAGCAGGCGGTCACGGTGCCATAGTAGTTCCATCCCACCACGCCACCGGCAGCTTCCTCAGTTCCCGTGACATCTCCCGTAGCATGGCAGGCGGTCACTGTGCCGACGTTTTCTCCCACCACGCCGCCGGTATTTCGGCGGCCGGAAATGTTGCCCGAGGCGGTACAGCCGGTTACAGTGCCTTTGTTCCATCCCACCACGCCACCGACCAAGGTCTCAGTTCCCGTGATATTTCCAGAGGCGGTGCAGCCGCTCACGGTACCAAAGTTTGTTCCCACTACGCTGCCAACGTAGTAGGTACCAGATATATTTACATTTTCTAGTGTCAGGTTCTGCACCTTGCCGCCGGAACCAAGACAACCGAACAACCCCGCATTGTATTTTTCCGACTGATTGACGGTCAGCCCAGTGATGGTATTGCCGTTGCCGTCAAAGATGCCGTTGTATGAATTGTTTTCGTCTGTTCCTATCGGTGTCCATTCCTTACCCGCCATGTTGATGTCGGCGGAGAGGGTACAATTTATCGATTTGTCTTTTTGTGCGGCTTCGTTCCATGCCAGCAGCCCGTCTGCGTTATAGACCGTGTAGGTCTTGGTGGTGGTGTCGTAGTTGTAGCCCAAATCCTCGGCTGCGCCTTCTTCGCCGCCGCCGTCAGCCCAGTCACCGATGGTGCAGCCCTCCAGCGTCAGGCCGGTGGCGTTCACCTTGACGGTATATTTATAGCGGTTGCCCGTCTCTAATACGACGTCGTTCTGCGGGCGGAAGTAGAAGTTGCCGCCGCCAAGTTCCACGCGGATGAACGGCTCGCCTGCCGTAACAGTCTGCGGGGTGGTAAGTGCCTCGTAGCTGTTACCGCTTGCGTGGTAGGTCTTAATGGCGGTCGGGTTTTCGTTATCGGTGGACAGGCTCACGAGGCTCACCGTGGCACCGTCCACGCTCGTGAATCCAGTGCCGGGCTTCAGTTCGATGGCCACGCGTGCCGTGCGGTGGGTAAAGGTGAGTTTCGGGTCGTCAAATTTTACCGTCTGGTTTTCAGCAGAGATAAAGTCGCTGTTCTGGAAGTCTGCCAACTTGCTTTGGTCTTCGGCCACCTTCACGGCAGGCATCCGTGTGATGTCAGCCTTGTCGAGGGGCCACCATGCCGATACGGTAATCGGGTCGCGGCTGGTCCAGTAGTGCGGGTCGTTCTCGCATGAGAGCGTGGCGCTCTTGTATCCGTCGGCATCCGTAGCCGTTACGGTGTATTCCTTTACCGCGTTGCCCATCTTGAGTGCCACGGTCTGTACGCCCTGCCAGTCGCCGTCCACGGTGGCACGGGTTGATGGGGCTGCCTGCGGCGTTGCCTCTACGGACAGTCCGGTGGCACGGATGATTACGGGATATTCACCTTCGGGCAGACGGTTATCGTCAGCCAGTTCGTCCTGTGTGCAGGCGGCGAGGGCTATCAGCAGCGCGGTGGCTGCGGGGATAAATAATCTATGTCTCATAATTCTTCGTTCTTAATTATTCATTAATTCATTCATTGTCTTACAGGCCGGCACCCACTTCTCCGCCGTCTACGTCGTTCCACGGCGCAATGGTGGCTTCGCTGACTTCAAGGTTTTTGTTGCGTACCTTGACGGTATAGGTATAGTTGTTGCCCGCCTGCAGTGCGCCTTCGGGCACGGTGAGCGTGGCTTTATATTCCACGTCGTTGAAATTCACAACCAACGGCAGAGATGCTGCTGTCTGCGGGAAGAGGATGACCGATGACGTGAGGCTGCCGTCGGCCAGCTCCATGGTCAGCGCTTCGGCCGTCCCGTCTGCGGCGGCAATGCCGTCGGCCGTGTTGAACGTACCGGTGAGTATCACGTCGCCCAGCGTGTAGCCTTCAGGCTTGATCACACTGAAATCCACGCCGTCGCCCGCCTCGAAGGTAAGGGTTATCCGGCTCATGCGGTGGTGGAACGCATGGTCGTCGGTGAAGCTCACCTCCGGGCTGTTTTTGTCTCCCGTAGCTCCTGAAGCAAAGAGGAAGTCGATGGCAGGCTGGTTCTGCTGCGCCGTGGCATCGGTCGTGGCTGCGAGGGTGCCTCCCGCCGCGTCGTACGGATAGTAGGCGCGGAAAATATGGGTCTTTGTATCTTCGATATAGATGACCTTTTCTTCTGCCTCAAATGTTCCGTTCTTCAGAATATAGGGTACGTTGTCGTACTGGGTATCGTTGCCGGTGTCGGTGACGCCGATGCGGTCTCCGTTATCCCATGTGGTTCCGCTGGCGCGGGTGGCGGGGGCGATGTCGGCGATAAACCGGGCGGCTACGGGGTCACCGTTCAGGTTCTCATTGTCGTTATTGCAGGCTGCCAGTGCGAGGGCGAGCGCCGCAAGTGCAAAAAATCTTGTCTTCATTATATCTGTCATTTTTATTAGTTACAAATCGGCATTTACATCATCACCTTTCACTTCTTCCCAGCCGGTAATTCCGGCTCCGTCCACTTCCATGCCTTCGGGAGTCTCAACCAGCGTTCCGCCGAGGGTCAGCGATTCGCCCTTTCCGGTGTTGAAGGCCGCGAGGGCTTCCGTGAGGTCGCTTTTCAGCGTGGTGGGGGTCGGGTTGCCGTCGGCATAGCGGATTTCGCCCGTCAGCAGCTGTTCCGTGCCGGTCACACCCAGCAGCCGTACCGTGGCCGTCCACTTGCCGGCATCGGCCCCTTCGGTAATCTTCGCAAAAGGCAGCTCGACGCTCGAAGCGGCTCCGTAGGTATCGGTAGCGAAGTCGAGTGTCCCGGCCGCCCCCGTCAGATAGGCAACAATCTCCGTGATGCGCCCGGCGGCATCGCCCGTCGGTTCGATGACAAGCGTCAGTTCGCGTACCTGCTGCTTCATCGCGGCGGTAAATGCGTAGTCTGTGTCCTGCTCGATGGTCACCTGCTCCGTATAGGTGAAGAACCATCCCGGAGCATTGCCCACCAAGGCATCCGTATCGGCCCGGCTTCCCGTGGCTGCGGCAACGGTGGCGGTAGTACCGCTTACTGTGATTCCTTCGGCCGGGTTCCACACCGCAAGGGTGTAGCTGCCCGGAGCAAACAGATGGTCGGGGGCATGGGTGGCGGAAGTCTCCGTACCCGTATAGTCGCCCAGGGTGACTGTCCATGTGGCGGGTATGTCGATACCCTCACCGCGGGCCGACCAGTCGGCTGTCACCGCAATCTGCCCGTAGTCGGGGTGCGGCGTATTATAAAGCGTGTCCTTCACGCAGGAGGCAGCCAGCAGCGCTGCGGCTGCCATTCCCATCATATTTATATATTGTCTTGCTTTCATATCGTCTTCCTCCCTCTGTTAGAAAAGTTTCCATACCAATGTCACACCGGCATTGATGGGGCCCCACCAGTCCTTTGTCTCGTTGCCGCGGCGTACTCGCACACCGTCAATGACTTCATATTTCTCATAGTCGGCATTCAGGTAGCCCAGACCGAGGTTGAAATCAAGATCTAATGCCTTGTTCAGCCGCAGCTGGTAGCCGGCAGTGATGCCGCCACCCATCAGGTCGCCCTGCTTGCCTGTTTCGGAGAGCTTGTAGTTGAACTGTCCGGCCTTGAACATAGCACCCAGATACCAGGCTTTCTTCTCGCCCATGTAGTAACGCACTTCCGGAGCCACTTCCCAGAGTGCATAGTGGCGGTCTTTGTCGCTCCAGCTCCAAGAAGTCCACGAGCCGTTTACGGCAATGCCCCACGACGGGCAGATGCGCCATTCAAGTCCTAAATCGGGTGTCAGGGTAGCCCAGCGCAGCAGGTTGGCACGCAGGGAGAGATGATAATCAGTTGGTGTTTTGGTTTCCGACGGCGTGTCGGCAAGAGTATTGGGTCGTGCTTCTTCCGCCTTGCGCTGCTCTTCGGCAAGTCGTTCCTGTTCGGCACGCTTCTCGGCTGCCAGTCGTTCAGCTTCCGCCTTGCGTCGTGCTTCCGCTTCCGCATCCGTCGCGGCTGTTTCCTTTACCGGTACCGTCAGGCGTACGGTGACGAAATCACCCTCAGTCGCATGGTTGCAGGTGATGAAATTCTCCTCTTTTATTCCCGCGCGTATAATCAGTTCGGATTTCACACGGTTGGCACGGATCTTCGCCGTGGCAAGGTTCTCGGTTTCACTGCCTAATGAGTTGCAGTAGCCATCGACATAAAGCGGCAGCTTGCCGTCAAGAATTGCGGTTTTGTTTTTTTCGATACATTCCAACAGGCGGGCAAGCTCTGTGTCATTCCCATTCCAAGGCACGTAGAACATGTCCTCCTCTGCCATGAACCGGAAGGTGTAGGTCGTGTCTGCTTTCTGCTGTGCCATTGTTGGGCAAAACAGCGCAGACATTAATAAAATAGTAGTTGCTAACCTCTTTAATAGAATCATAAATTTATTGATTTTTAATATAGCCTAACTGAATTTGTCAGGCAAAGTAAAATATAAAAAGGATAATATCCTCTATTTCAAAAGATAAAAATTTTATATTTTGTCTGATTAGCTAATTTTTGCTGTTTAAGCAACCCGCCGGTTGTTGTTTAGGCTATTTTTTGTGATTTAGGATATAGGCGCTTTGTAAAATTGTTTTATTCCTATATCTTCGATTTTTTCCATTTTGCAGGCGAAAGACCTTCTTTTTCTTTAAAGATTCTAATGAAATGACTTAAGGATAAAAAGCCTGATTTCTCGGATACTTCGGCAATGCTTTGTTCTGGAAATTGAAGCATTATACGCTTGGCATACTCTATGCGATAAGTGGTTATCCAATCGCGGAATGACTGATGGTATGTGGCTTTTATATAACTTGAAAGATATGTACGGTTTGTATGAAGTATTTCAGAAAGTTCTTTGATTGTGAGTCCCTGACGTATAAATCCGTCTTCTTCCAGCCATTTTTTTATATTTTCTGCAATGTCGGTGTAACAGGAGGGAGTTAAAGTTTCTTTATCTTCCGCTTCTTCTTCCAGTACGCGTTCTACCGGTTCATAGAACAACAGGTAGTTCATATATGAATGATACAGGTATATATAGAAAGGAATGGACGAAAGAATCCATATGAAAATATACCGGTCTGGCAGAAATGTAAGCAGTCCGCAACCGACACCGAAAATGACCGCCCAGTATGTAAAGATGGAAAGCCAGCGTATGTACGCGCCGATATCGTCGGAATGTGTGTCGTCGAAAAATCTGACAGCATGCCGGTATGCCAGAATTAAGCGGCGTGCCAGCCGGATGCCATAAGCGAACAGCCATGTCGCCATGCATAGCAGTGCAGAGTTTTGTATGATTCCACAGGGTAGATAAAACAGTACGCATCCTGAAAGAATTGTGAACAGACACCATAAGGTTATGTGTTGTATAAGACGCCGGCGCGTGATGTAAAAGCGGTCGAGCAGTGAAGTAAGAGCTGAGCTGAAAAGCCAGTAGCACAAGAAGTAAGTCGATAAGTTCATCAGGATAGCCGCATTGTGGTTGGTAAACCGGATGCCGCAGAACAGATGTACCGCATAATTTGCCGAAAGTACAAGAAGTGCCGCACCCATTGTGCGGCGTGAGCGGAGGTAATTATTGAAAATAGATTTGTCGGGCGTCTGTGCCAGGATGAAATAAAATCCGAAAAATAGCATCAGCGCCAATGCTGTGCAAAGTGAATATTCGTATAACAGGTGGTTCATGCTGTTTGATTTATGCTTTTTCGGGCTTGCTCACCGGGCGTTTTTTATAGGTGCGCTTTTTGCCTTTATTTTTTCCGGAAAAATTTCTCTTGCGTGCTTCCCGTGGTGCATATTCCGGAGCTTCTCCCAGTTCGTAAGGAACAGGAATCTTATAGATATCTTTTTCCAGGAAGTTCTCTATCTGCTTGAATTTGGACTGTTCTGTTTCACTGACAAAAGTAATGGCGCATCCGTCGTTATTGGCGCGTGCTGTACGTCCGATGCGGTGTACATAATCTTCGCTATCATTGGGAACATCGTAATTGATAACCAGTCGGATATCATCTATATCGATGCCGCGCGCTACAATGTCGGTTGCTACCAGCATACTGATACGTCCGTTGCGGAATTCATGCATAATGGCGTCTCGCTGATTCTGTTCCAGATCGGAATGCATTTCTCCTACGTTCAGATTCATGCGCTTCAGTGACTTGGCAACTTCCTTAACTTTCAGCTTGGAGGAAGCAAATATAATTACGCGCTCTGGCTTTTGCTGGCTGAAAAGGCTTTCTATTATACCCAGCTTTTGGGCTTCATAGCAGATATAGGCTGCCTGAATAATTTTTTCTGCTGGTTTTGATACGGCCAGCTTGACTTCTACTGGATTTTGCAGGATGGTTTTGGCCAGTTGCTGTATTTTGGCCGGCATGGTAGCCGAAAACATGATGGTCTGCCGTTTCTTGGGCAGATATTTTACTATCTGCATAATATCATCGGCAAATCCCATATCGAGCATACGGTCGGCTTCGTCGAGTATGAAGAACGAAACTTTCGACAGGTCTACATAGCCTAAGCTCAGGTGACTGATCAGGCGTCCTGGTGTAGCGATCACTACGTCTGCTCCAAGTGTGAGCCCTTTTTTCTCCTGCTCGAAGCGGATTCCATCGTTTCCACCATAGATAGCAACACTCGATACAGGCATGAAGTAGGAGAAGCCTTCCATCTGCTGGTCTATTTGCTGCGCCAGCTCACGGGTGGGTGACATGATTATGCAGTTGATTGCATCGGCAGGATATCCTCCTTTACTCAGTTCGTTTATAACCGGCAACAGGTAGGCTGCCGTTTTTCCTGTTCCGGTTTGTGCTACACCTATAAGGTCTTTTCCTTCCAGGATAACCGGAATGGTGTGTTCCTGAACGGGAGTGCACTCCCGGAAATTCATAGCATCGAGTGCTTGTAGTACACTGTCTTCTAAGTTCAGTTCTGAAAACTTCATATATATTGTTTCTTCAAAAAATCAACTGTTACCTCGTTCGTCGAGGTATGAATCCTTAAATCCTAAAAAGTATAATACTCCGTCCAGTCCGATGGTATTTATCGACTGTTTTGCATTGGCTTTTACCTTGGGTTTGGCATGAAAGGCAATGCCAAGTCCGGCTACAGAGAGCATAGGAAGATCGTTTGCTCCATCTCCCACGGCAATAGTCTGTGCGATATCTACATTTTCTACTTGTGCGATGAGTTGCAGTAATTCGGCCTTGCGCTTTCCGTCTACGATATCACCAACATAACGTCCGGTGAGTTTGCCGTCTACTATTTCCAGATTGTTGGCATATACATAGTCGATGCCGAAACGTTCTTTCAGGTAGTTGCCGAAATAAGTGAATCCTCCCGACAGGATAGCTATCTTGTAGCCGTAACGTTTCAGTACATACATCAGTCGCTCTACTCCTTCAGTGATAGGCAGATTCTCGGCAATGTCTTTCATTACACTTTCGTCCAGTCCTTTCAGCAAAGCTACGCGCTCTTTGAAGCTTTCGCGGAAGTCTATTTCTCCACGCATAGCACGTTCGGTGATTTCCTGTACCTGTTCACCCACACCAGCACGTTTCGCCAGTTCGTCTATTACTTCTGTTTCGATAAGCGTGGAATCCATATCAAAGCAAATCAGTCTTCGCATACGGCGGTACATAGTATCTTTCTGGAAAGAAAAGTCCATTTCGAGCGTACTGCTTAAACGCATCAGTTCTCCCTGAAGCTCGTCAATGTCACGAGGAGTTCCACGTACGGAGAATTCAATACATGCACGTACACTGGCTTTTTGTTCGTCCAAAGGAACACGACCTGTCAGACGACGGATGGCATCGATGTTCAATCCCTGGTTCGCCAGAATTTTGGTTGCGCCTGCTATTTGTTGGGCAGTCAGTTTTCTTCCCAACAAGGTGAGAATATATCTGTTTTTACCCTGCATACTTACCCATTCTTCGTATTCTTCGCGTGAAATAGGGTAGAAGCGGATGTTTATTCCCAATTCGGAAGCCTTGAACAACAGGTTTTTCATGATGTTACCCGAATCTTGTTCGCTGCATTTAAAAAGAATACCCAGCGAAAGAGTGCTGTGAATGTCTGCCTGACCGATATCCATTATGTCTACATCATATCCTGAAAGGATATCTGTTATGGAGGCAGTAAGCCCCGGACGGTCCAGACCGCTGATACGTATTAATACGAGTTCGGTATTTGTCTTATCCATGTATATAATGCTGATATTAGTTGCAAATATACTGTTTTCTCATAAACTTGCATAGATATTTGTGAAGATTCTGGACAACCTGCACGGTTCTTTCATTTAAAACAATTCCTATAATCCTTGTTATTCTCCGAAAAACCATTATTTTTGCGCACAGCGATGCATGAAGCACCGCTTTCGGTGTTTCTTTTTATCGTTCATTTAAAATAATT
>ENA-OQDL01001322-OQDL01001322.1-human-gut-metagenome-genome-assembly--contig:-NODE-1322-length-12597-cov-4.728949_pt1 | contig 12597 bp, 13 predicted proteins | sample MGYA00242782_ERZ504609 | MGnify/ENA primary metagenome ERZ504609 (study PRJEB26092, sample SAMD00036320) | human gut metagenome | host: Homo sapiens | study: EMG produced TPA metagenomics assembly of... | reverse complement strand
GAAAAAGGCATATTCAGAATTCCTGTATATTGCTTCTACTAGTGATTGCAGAACCGACAATTATATTTAAAATTACCCAAATCAAGTATTCCGAGTGGGGCATAAAGATTATTTAAATTGTAGCCATACCCTATATATTCAAACTGGCTTCATTCAAAGGAAAGTCAAAAGATGTTCATAATAATGCTCCTTACATTATTATGACAGACAAGAGTCATGACATTGGTAATAACCGTCTTTTGTAAATCGTCATTTATATGCAGTGACAATTTCATTTCCATGTCTACGAAATTTGGCAATAACATCTTTTAAAAGTGTCTAGAATTCCTATCAGTTATGTACATATCTGAATTCTGATTTTATGCGTATTTATTCATAAAATTAGACTCTATATCTGCTTACACAGGTTATCACTATACTATTTCCTGCAAATAACATTTGGGAATATATTTCGTAACCCAATGGTTTCAAAGATGTTTCCTGTCAGCTCAGAGGGAAACCGATCCGCTCCAATTGTACTATTCGCTCATCTGACATGTTTCCCTTGCGGTAATCCCGTCTTTGGATGGTACACCAACGTCCCAATGCTCCTTCACGGCAACCTGGCCATCGCCCTTGGCGGTTATGGAACAGGCGCAACTGCTCAAAGTTGCCTTGCCAGACTTGTTCCGCTGACCAAACAAATCCTATTTTATCCAACAGAAGCCAGCGATCATGGGATAATTCCCCCAGTTTGTGCATTTTTCGTTGTGTATGACACCATCCACCCAGATTCCCCTCCGTCGATTTAGGGAAACGCTGATATTTTCCGACAAAAGACTTCAACTCCTCGTAATTCTTCATCCATTCCCTTTGAAGGTCTTGATTCCAAACAAAGCCGATCTCATCCAAAGCCCGGATGCGCTCTTTGCTCAAGCGTCCATTCTTCCGCCTTTCCCGTTGGGTATAACACCAAGTTGCAAGCGGGCCGTCTTCACGTTTGGGCCAGCGTCCGCAGGTATCAAAGAAGACTTTCAACGCACGGTATTCTTTCATCCATTTGGAGTCGAGCTGGTTCCATTCGAAGCCGATCAATTCTAGCTGACGGCGGCGTTCCTCCTGCAATTTTCCCCGTTTATAGGCAATGCGTTGGGTGTTGCACCACAAACCGAGTTTCCCTTCCGTAATTGATGGCCAGTCGTTTTCTTCCCGACGGAATTCAATCAGCCTCTCATACATAATCTGCCAGGGCTCCAGTTCTGCCAATATCTCTTCTATGCGCAGCCGTATGTCTGATAGGAAACCCGTCGTCAAAAAAGAGGTGTTTCCTTCGAATCCTTTGGGTGACGGAAGGAGAGATAGACGCTCCAAGTGGGGAGCCATCACATCATAAACCGATTTTCCTGAAAGATTGTTGACAAAATCCAAGACGACCGGCCGTTTTCCAGCCTCGGCATTTAGACAACGGCCCAATTGCTGCAAGGTAACGATATATGATTCTGTCCGTCTAAGGAATAAGACAGCATCCACACCTTCCACATGCAGTCCTTCTATCAGCATGTTGACGGAAAACAATACGTGCAGCCGGTCTGATTCTTCTCGGAAAGCATCCAGTATCCGGCCGTTCTGCCGTTCACCTTGGGCATGATGGATCTCGAACGGAGTAATGGCACGTCCCGCTCGCATGAGCCATCCGCATACTTCTGGCACCATCTGCTTCAAATCGGTGAGATCGCGACAGAATACCAGCAGCTTGCGTACGCTTGTCGGCAGGAACTTCCGGATGACTTCCGGTGCCCCCAAAGCCTCTTTGAAATCCACACGTGCCAGATCCAGTTTCTTCTGTACCTTTTCTTTTCGTCCTTTTGAACAACCGCTGCGTTCCAGCTTTCTTTGCAGCCGGTCCAGTTCGTTGTCCAGCCCGTAAACACTCTGTACCAGAACCGGAACCGGTAAGATATTGTAATACCAAGCCTGCGGCAAGGTAAGCTCATAAAACAAATTTCCTTCGAAATAAAGATCCACCGTATCGATCATTCCCTCCGGACGGATTGGCGTTGCCGACGTTCCCAGGACATAGGCACAGGGATTGTTTTCTATCACTTCCTGCAAGGCACTTCCCCAAATTTCCGCCCCGAAATGATGGAATTCATCAATAAGAATATGATCTGCCCGTAACAACCCATTGTCCTCCCGGTTACGAATCAGTGACTGGAATGTCCGGTACGTCACTTGCGGAATGGAGAATCCGACGGCTTTCCGGATCTCATCCAGAATCGTGATGTTCGGAGCAAAGACCAATATATTTTCCTTTGCATGATCTGCGATATAGCGTGCCAGCAAATAGGATTTCCCTGTTCCGGTAGCCTGCACGACCGTACCGATACGGTGTTGTTTGAATCCCCGCATGATCGCCCTGTAAGCCGCTTCGTTATGCGGATAAAGCTCCACATGTCTTCCGGACAAGAGGCTTTCAATATAGCTTTCATCCGAAACGGTCAGCCCGTGCAATTCAAAGTCCAATGCCTCCGGCAGGAATCCACCGTGCGCCACGATCCTGAAATAGAGATTTCGATATCCTTTGTTCAGTGAAGAAAGCTTTTCATAAAACCTTTCAACATCCGAACGGGTCAAAGGCTGCTCGTTCCAAATCTCCTTCACGATAGCATGTGCCATTCCCGGCTTGAAGCCTATCCGTAGTCCCTCTTCGGATTCTGTTACCTGGAAGCCTAGACGGAGATAGCAATCTGTTAAAGACGATACCATCCTATTTACTTACAAGTCAAAAAGTTCATTTGATTATTGTCCTTTGCTGTTTAAAGAGGGCTATCATATCACCCATTGTCAGTCGACCGGTAATATCTTCTGTTATAATCCGGTTCAAAAGCCGAAGATCCGCCTCAATTTGGACACGGAAACGACAGAACTCAGGATAATCATCCCGGATTGTCCTTGCTGTTTCATCCCAGGAAGAAGCTGACAAGTGAAGACGGGAAGAAAACTCCATACGCCGGTTGTGCCCTTTGTAGATACGGTAATAAATTGTACCACGCTCGGGATTTTTCTTATTAGGTTCAAAACGGACAACAACAGTAGGCATCCTTGTTACTTTTACAGCTGATTTATATAGAGGAGTTTCCCTTATAATCAAAACTTGGGTAGGGTGATTTTTTCTTAAAAACGCTCACCAATCTGAGTATTTTCCCAGCATTATTTATATCAGCACTGGAAATATGGATAAATTCACTCATACTAGTATATGCTACCCAGAAATAGGAGAAAGTCCAAACAATAAAAGTTCCCAAAAGGAACACCCATACGCAGGAATTTTTTCATTTACCATTCCCCTTTTCTTCACACTAAAATCCAGAATCATATTGCAGACGGTTGCGGTCAAAATGCCTCTCATGCCCGTTCTCTTCCGAAGTTAGTGGTGACAACATATAGTAATCCTTGAATGTTATACACCCGTTTGAAATTAGAAACCGGACGAATCTGCATCTTCCTCGTTTTCCGCTTATAAAGCAGAATCATCATCACCTTAAAAAATATTAATAGTCTGATTTTCAGGTTTAATCTCACATCTTTTTATATTCTGTACAGCAATGCGTTCACAATACGTCCACAAGCAAGCCCGTCTCCATAAGGGTTCACTGCCTTGCTCATTTTTTCATAGGCGACTTTATCGTCAATCAAAACAGATACTTCATTTACTATTCTGTTATAATCCGTACCTACCAGTTTTACCGTTCCTGCATCCAATGCTTCCGGACGTTCCGTTGTGTCGCGCATCACCAATACCGGCTTACCCAGTCCTGGAGCTTCCTCTTGTATGCCACCGCTATCGGTTAATACTATAGTGGATTTTTCCATTAAATAGACAAAACTCAGATATTCTAAAGGTTCAATGAAGAACATGTTCCCAAAATCGGATAATTCCTCTCCAAATACGTCATGTATCGGTTTGCGCACATTTGGATTCAAGTGCATCGGATAAACGAAGTCCACCTCCGGGTATTTTTTTGTCAAGTCTTTGATAGCAGTACACATATGGATGAATCCGTCACCGAAGTTTTCACGACGATGTCCCGTAATCAGCACCAGCTTCTTACCACCATTCAAACGGCTCACGTCATATCCGGCTTTTGCCAGTATCCCTACCAATTCACAATCCAACGCCTTGTCGCTCTTAATTTTATCCACTACCCAATAAAGCGCATCAATTACCGTATTCCCGGTCACGATGACATTCCGATCGTCAATACCTTCCCGTATCAGATTGCTACGACTCAGTGGCGTAGGCGAGAAATGGTAGGTCGCCAGTCGTCCGGTCAAAAGTCGATTCATCTCCTCCGGCCATGGGCTATAGATGTTATGTGTACGTAATCCTGCCTCTATGTGTGCTACCGGAATCTGTTGGTAGAAGGCCGACAGAGCAGCGGCAGTAGAAGTGGTCGTGTCACCGTGCACCAGCACTACATCCGGCCTTGCCTCTTTCAGTACATCACGCATACCTGTCAATACACGGGACGTCACGTCATATAAGTCTTGTCCCTGCTTCATAATGTTCAAGTCATAATCTGGACAAATATCGAATATATCCAATACCTGGTCCAGCATTTCCCGGTGTTGTCCGGTCACACATACTACAGTTTCCACCCGTTCTGGCTGTTTCTGGAATTCTTTCACCAGCGGAGCCATCTTGATTGCCTCCGGACGGGTGCCGAAGACCAACATTACTTTCTTCATTGAATTATATTTTTACATCAGATTGATTTTATAAAATCGTAACAGCGATATATCTGTTTGTTAAAATCGAATTCATTTTTTGCCATATCCAGGCAGTTCTTCGATATTGTGCTGTATTCTTCGTCAGGAAGGTTAATCAACTCAATAATATTATTGTGTAATTGTTTGAAATCATGTGGCTTTGAAACCATTCCAAAATAATATTTCGATACGATCTCAGCCCCTTCTCCACCTCCACAAAACAGTATAGGTATGCCAATAGGTATGAGATCATATATTTTGGATGGCACTGCTCCTTTGATTGCTACGGTAAGTGGAACAATTGACGCATCGTATCTTGACAACTCTTCGGCGATTTGTTCTTTCTTTACATATCCATGATAATACACGAAACAACCGGGATGTTTATTTATATATTCTTTTATCTTTTCTGCCTGATTTCCACCACCATACAAGTGGAACTCAGCGCCAATAGACTGAAACGGAATATTCTCGATAATTGAATATATATCTTGTGCCACACCTAATAGTCCGGCATATACAATGCGAAAGGGCGTGTGCTTCCTTTTGGGTTGAGCAGCAACCGCATATTGCTGCAAATTACGGTATACAAACTTGTTTTTTGTCGAAGGAAATTGATTCACATGCCGGATTATCTCTTCAGACTGACCGAAAATACCGTCTGCATTGCGATAAATATAACGTTCAATCCACGCGAAAATATCATATATCTTCCCACCTTCACGCATTGCTCCAAGCTCAACAGCAGAAAGTGGCCATAAATCGGATATGTTCACAAGAGTCTTGCGCCCGAATATTTTTTTGAAAAGCGTGATGGCCGAACCAGCCACTGGTAGTGGAGGGCTTTGGATGATCACCCTATCGTAACCCTGGATCTTCTTTATCTTAAAAGCAAACAACCATAACATGGTCGCAAATGACATCATACTTACCGCTCGCTTAAAAGGATTCTTGGACACGGTTGCATAAGTCCAATATCTATACACGTTTATGCCATTAATCTTTTCTTTTTTTGACAAACGGCCTCTATAACCCTCGAATATTTGTCCTTGAGGGTAATTCGGCAAACAAGTTAACACATCCACTTCCGCTCCCTGACTTTTCAGCCCTTCAGCCATATTGGTTATACGGGAAGGAGCAGCCCCAAGCTCGGGAGAATAGTAGAACGACACAATTAAAATCTTCATATTTTATGCCTGAAATATTTGATACGTTAAATTTCTGCAAAATACTATTTTTATCGTCTTAGAAGGTTCTAGGCGATTGTATTCTACTGATACAAAATCGTTTATAATTTCTATGGAATTTGCACCAGATACAGCGATATTAGCCCTGTTGGTTCTTATTTCAGTTGACGATATGGCAAGGACCTCAATATCGGGTGCGAAATGAATATAGCTGATACATTCTGTCATATTATTGCCGACAATCTTATCATTTATTGTAAACACATCATCGTTAATAGTGAATTTCCGTTGATGTATACATCCTTTAAAACCATCGTGCTCTGCCATAATTTCATTTTCGGTATCGGATAGTACTCTTACTTTAGCTCTTTTACCCATACGGAAACCTCCCCACACCTCGCTAGAATCCTTGTTGCCGACAGTTACGGTGTTATGAGCTGACGTACTTCGTTCGTACTGCCTTCTTGCAGTCTTGTTGTAGGTAGAAATACCTGTATCAACAACAAACGGTCTGCAATCAATTCGCAATTCATAATTAAACGTATCGGCATGACTATGCCCCGGCTGATAGGTCGCAGTAATATTACCCACATCCACAACTGCCTCTAAATGTGTTGAACAAAGCTTCCTATAGCCACATTCTTTCATAGGCAAAGGGGTCCATTCCAACTTCAATCTTTTGGCGTATGCTCTCAATTCGGAAACTGTCGGTGCTATCCCATATGCCGAATCATTAAGTAAGGGAATCGTATCGTCTTTCCACACGATGCTCTCCAAATGCCCCAACATCCTTACCACATACAGTTTCAAAAGCTCACACATTTTCTCATGACCTCTATTAATCGAGGCATTATAGCAATCCAATAACCTATCGAGCAAAATGCAGTGATACATCGGTGATTGCTCGTAATGTGAGCCATCAGGCAAAATCTGTTCATCAAGCTCTTTATACAACAGACAGGATGCCTTGTCATACATTTTTTTAATCGGAAAAATAAATTGAAGCGATAAAAAAAGCGTAAGCATCTTCTAAAAGATGGTTGCCAAGCAGTTGGTATTCCAGTTTCCGTTCGAGCAATTTACATTGCGCATAAAGGGAATCGTTCCACCGTTGCAACCGATTGCTCTCCACTTTTTTATGATGCCTGCCGATAAACTTGATCCAGTTGATGCTTCGCAGTGCGATAGGATAAGGATCAAGACCGATCCTGTTTGTTGGCAAATCAGTTATAAACCGTTCAACCCATTCTGAACCTTGTTCAAAAGTCATGTCAGGTTGCAACAACCAATCCATATAATTCAGATTGTATGCCCAAAGCATCCCATGACTAACATCATTCCATGACTTAAAATCCCCTATAAGATTTAGGAATGTAAATGTCTTGGGTACATTGTAACAATACCACTTTGCGATAACTGAGACCATCCGCAATGAAGATTGCCGGGGAACATTATATTCCATCAACTTATGAGAAAATAGCTATAATATAATTGATAATAGATTTGATTTTTAACCGAAGATGTTTAATTGTATTGACAATAAGAATATTATTAGCCATTTGATTTAGTGCATTATAATTTCAAGTATGCGTTTATTCGTCTTATCAGATTCAAACTCTTCTTCAAATTTCTTCAAGGCATTCTCTGAATATTGAGAATAGTTTGTTGCGTTAATCGATAAGATAGCTTGTTTTATCGCATCTACATCACCGGGAATTACTAAACGACCATTGTAACCGTCTTCTACGATTTCAGGTATTCCACCTGCATAGGTTGATACGCAAGGAATGCCTACAGACATAGCTTCGATGATAATGCCCGGGTAGCCCTCGCGATAAGAAGGTAATAGCAGTAAATCATATTCTACTAAAGTTTTTAAAACCTGTTCGGAAGAGACAACACCATGGTATGTTATTCCGCTTTCGTTGAAGTTGATATTGCGATATTTATCCTCTTTTATCTCACCATATATATCAAGGGTATAATTCGAAGGTAACAGTTTGGATACCGCTATAAGATCTTCTATCCCTTTTCTTTGTTGATATGCGACATGAAAACACATCTGCCATGAAAGTCTGAGGGGTTCTTTCGTATTGTTGAAGCTTTACGCACATTAGGGAACCAATGTATATTGTCACTCTTTCCTATTAACTGTTGTAGGTGCGTAATACCCTGTTGGGTTTCAAAGAATATCAAGTCTGTTTGTCTGATAGCATCAAGTGCCCGTTGTAATTGGGTTTGACCAATTTTCTTTATGTAGAACTCAAATGAACCTCCGAATTTACGTAGTACGACTTTTTTGTGTGCCAAACGAGCTATTTTGCTCAATAATGGGAAATAATAAATTGTACCATGATCAGAAAAATTGAACATTACAATATCACACCCAAACAGTCTCCACAAAAATGCCGGGAAAAAGTATGAATAATTGCGCCACATACTACGCTGGCGAGTGCGAAGATTTGAATACCGGTTGTTTTGTACAAACCTATATTCATATTCAGACTGAGAGGCAAGATAGTCAAGATAGTTTTTCATCAACACCGTCGCACCTCCATAATTCAATAAGTTGCTCTCATCGGGAATTGAGCCTACAACGAGTAATTTTTTCCGTTTCATTACGCTTTAAATTTAGATTACATAATGAAACTAAGCGGCTGATCGCCCGTTTATGTATGAAATTTTACCCCCCCCTCCGTATGGTATCTGAACTATTTCAGAAATTTTACTTTTCAACATATGTTCTTCCTTTTTTACTATTTCAAGTATTGTATTCGTATGGATTTGCTTGTTTTGAATTAACGTTTGTACATTTTGCTCTATATCCTCAGCTGTGGGTCTGTCTTCCCAGAATTTATACGGCATATTAAAACAGCTCATCATTCCCGGGTTTTTAAGTCCCCATTGCTTGTAAAACAAGCCCAAGCAAGGTGTCCCGACCGATAGCGCAAGGATAATGGAATGTAAACGCATACCTAAGAGTAAATCCACATTTCTGTATACCTCTATCAGTTCAAGCACATTATGGGATTTTATCAACTTTACTCCATGCTTTATTGCAAACGCTTGTGACGTTTCATAATCTTTCTCTGTCTGTACAACTACTATTACATTATGCGTTACACCCAGTTTATCTACTACTTTACCGAGTTCGTCAAGACAATATGCTATCTCACTATCAGGAAGATGAGTAATATCACCCACCGTATGAAAACGTAATGTTATAGCAATATTCGGTTTATCACAATTAATAGAGAGTATAGACTTTGCTTTTTGCTTGTTGATAAAAAAACGCCAAGTCGATAGTCTGAAAGAAATTGCCAGCTGGCATAAAGTGTTCGAGATTCTTATATGAAAGTTTCTCTCTAAACATCACAACCTGCGCCTTACGTAGTATGGGAAATAATAATAATTTACCTATCTTATTGAGAGTAGATGCTGATTGCGGAAATATGATTACTTTTTTACCATTCTTCTGTGCGACTTGTAATGGATACATCAATGCCAATAAGCGAGTAAAATCAATAATAGAATTACACCTGAACAAATTTCCACCATTAAAATAATCATGTCGCTATCAAGTAATTGTCGGCGAAACCCTTCTTTTACGTATTATTCCCATTATGGTAAAAAGACCTTCCGTATAGATTTTTCAGTGTTTTTATCATGCTATCGGTTCTGTCAAGCGTAAAAGGAGATTCAAAAACCTCTATGTGATTGCTATAACGCTGGTTAAGAGTTTCTAAAGCTTGGTGATAATCCAAATTACTTCGGGAGTATCGAGAAAAAAGTTTTACTTTTATTCCAAACGAGAGTAGCACGTCTATCGCTCCAAGTGTTATAGCAAAATCACCGGCATTACGTGCTGAATAACCATATACAAGACTAACAGTTTTAACAGGATTCATATATATCATGATATTTTGCTGCGACTTTACGTGGATTATATATTTCTTCATAAGTAGCAAGAGCTTGTTTACCTATTGATTTGCGGAGAACTTCATTCTGATATATTTCTTCCATTCGATCAGCCATTCCCTCCAAATCCGCTAATGAATTGGTATACCCGTTTCGTCCATCATCTATCAAATCCACCATTTGAGGGATATCTGAGGAGAATAACACCTTACCCAATGCAAATGTCTCTACCATAAGATTTGGCAACGCTTCGCTGTATGTAGTAAAGGTTGTAGTAGTACAAGCCGCATTGTATAGGGTGGGATTGTTGACATATCCTTCAAAATGTATACGATTTCTTACTCCTTCTGCCTTAGCCAACTGGTCAAGCCGCTCATAATATGATTGTTCATAGCCACCTACGAGAATACACCCTAATTTAACTCCTCTGCGATTTAAAATCCCCACTAATCGAATCGTATCCTCAATGTTTTTGCTTGGAACAATACGTCCGACAAAGCAAGTAAGCAAATTTGTACCAACCTTTGTTTCCAATTCTTTTCTTTTGGCTACTGTTTCATTCTCACTATGTTTATCCACAAAAATCACATTAGGGACTATGATATGTTTCATTGGACGAAATCCCACATTTTCAAAGTAATGTTTTTTTTGATACCGGGTAAGAAAAGTAGTAAAATCAACATGCTTTGCAATATACGGTGTAATCACTTTTAGCATGGATCTAAAACGCATATTCATTGTTACACGATGTACAGTACAGACAATTTTGAAGTTAAGACCATAGAACTGTCTTTGCATCACCAACACTAAAGCTGAGTAAAGTCCTAAACAATGTACTACATCAGGATGATATGACTTTAAGAATTGTTTTAACGCTTTCCAATAAGCCATACTCATTGGGTTCAAGGTGTCCACTTCGATGAGCTCAACGTCTTTATCTTTTATTGTACCGCGATTTACTCCAAACACCATGGCATCTTCTTCATAATATTGTTTCATTGCCTTTACAAGATTTATGGCGGCTCTGACACCACCACCTATCACCTTGCGTGGCTCTACTATATATGCTATTTTCATTTCTTTATTCCTTTCTCGAAAAGTTTTACATAGTTGCAAGCACATTCGTACATACTGAATGGACCATAAGTGGCAAGAGCTTTTTGCTTCATGTCTTTAAGCTGTACATCGGTGAGGGATAGAAATCTCTTTACCGTTTTGTAATAAGATTCTTCACCGATACCGTCACTCAGAAAACCGTTTTCACCGTTGTGTACCACATCTACTATACCGCCCACAGGTGTGCATACCGGTATACAGCCAACACCAATAGCCTCTATCAACGAAATAGGCATCCCCTCATACGAGGAACAAAGTGCATAAGCATCTCCCATTTTAAGGTATTCAAGCGGATTGTGCAGTTCTCCAAGTAATTGTATTGCTTCATCGTTGTACGAACGCAATTCCGCGGTCATCTGTGCATCACGTTCACCTCCGATAAACAATACAATGAGGTCGTATCCTTCCCGTTTTAACCGCATTACCACACGTGCCAAGAGAGTTTGTCGTTTCACAGGGTCGATACGTGCGAGACTTATCAGTACTCGCGTCTTATTTGTATGTCTATACTGTTTAAATTGTTCCTTGACCTCGTCTGAAACAAGCATACCAGCATCCACATTGCGCCCATTGAAAATCATAGGAGCATCCATTCCATAATATTTTCGGAAGCTATGTAGTGATTCGGCGGAAATGGTGATGGGTGTAATCCACCCACGATGAAAACAGAACTTCCGCATTCCGCTGCTGATAAAGGAGCCTCCGGCTTCTTTATCAGCAGCGGAATGTACTGTATGACAGTACATAACGCCATTCTTTCGCATGATTGCGAAAGAAATATACATAATAGCACGCAAATGCGTGTGCACCACATCAGGCTTTTCTCTACGGATATATCTATATACTCTAAATAACAAACCGATGTCAAGTCCCATCCGTTTGTTCATCGATACCACCCTTACATTATTCGATACCTCTTTCAAATAGAAATCCACCTTGTCAAGTGAGTGCAAAACCATCAATGTCACATCATGTTCTTTCGACAGCTCATTGCACAAGTCAACCACAAACCGCTCTCCGCCGCCACTGCTAAGTTGAGGAATTATTTCTAAGATTTTCATTCAGATTGTTTTTAATTTTTTATTGTGATCCTAATACGTGTAAACTAACGAAACATGTCAAGAAAAAGACGTACCCTTCCCATACCAACCTCTTATAGAAGGCATAGATTGAGGAAAAACTATGACATTCGATATGAGCCAGCCGATTGCGTTCACCTTAGAAGAAGCCAGCTTAGCTAGAGCTGCTGAATGGCAACAATTAATTCAAGAATTAATGACGGAAACAGATACTTTTTTTGATTGCAAGTATGCGTGATGGGGATGAAATACCTGTAAAAAACGATGCGCCGGCGATTACTTTGTTGTTGATTGCTGAACAAGGTGAACAATCATTACCGGTAGGAATAGGATCTATCGAAAAATGAAGAAATCGGTGTGGCTATTTTGAAACAATTTCACGGTGCTGGTCTTGGTCAGGATTTAATTGCGGTCACTTCTGGACTGGGCTAAACTTAACGGGTTATCAAAGGTATGGTTAGATGTACAAATTGATAATGACATCGCCGTGCATATTTATCAGAAATACGGGTTCTAAGTGTTGATGAAAAAAGAGCACTTTACCTTCC
>ENA-OQDL01001320-OQDL01001320.1-human-gut-metagenome-genome-assembly--contig:-NODE-1320-length-12598-cov-5.404218_pt1 | contig 12598 bp, 13 predicted proteins | sample MGYA00242782_ERZ504609 | MGnify/ENA primary metagenome ERZ504609 (study PRJEB26092, sample SAMD00036320) | human gut metagenome | host: Homo sapiens | study: EMG produced TPA metagenomics assembly of... | reverse complement strand
TTCGGTTCGCTGCATCCGCCACTGGCGGCGCTCACCTTTACAGCATCCAGTATTATCTGCGCTTTTTGCTTAGCAGCTGCCGCGCCTCGCTCGCCGTATCGGCACTTAGAATTATGCGGTATTGCCTGAACCTGATTTGGATAATGCCAACGTAGGGAGATACCGTAGCACTGCGCTTCTTGTGAGTTTTTGTGCGGATATGTCTCTGCAGGCGTATCCGCATTTTTACTTATAAGGAGCGTTTTGTATGCTGGGTACCTGTCTTGAAAATGTGCGCAACACTGTGCCGCTGGTGCACAATATCACGAACTATGTCACGGTCAACGACGTGGCCAACATTCTGCTTGCCTGCGGCGGCAGCCCGATCATGTCCGATGAGCCGGAGGACGTCGAGGACATCACGTCGATCTGCGGCGGCCTGAACATCAACATCGGCACGCTGAACCAGCGCAGCATCGAGGGCATGTTCCGCGCGGGCGCAAAGGCAAATGCCCTCGGCCATGTCGTGCTGCTCGACCCCGTCGGCGCGGGCGCGTCGGCCCTGCGCACGAACACCGCCGTCGAGCTGATGGAGAAGATCAAATTCACCGTCATCCGCGGCAATATCTCCGAGATCAAGACGCTGGCGCTGGGCAGCGGCACGACAAAGGGCGTTGACGCTGACGTTGCGGACGCCGTGACCGACGCAAATCTGGACAGTGCCGTCAAATTTGTCAAGGACTTTGCGGCCAAAAGCGGCGCTATCGTCGCCGTCACCGGTGCCATCGACCTTGTCAGCGACGGCACGGCCTGCTATGTCATCCGCAACGGACGCCCCGAGATGGGCAAGATCACCGGCACGGGCTGCCAGCTCTCCGGCATGATGACAGCCTTCGTCGTTGCGAACCCCGACAATAAGCTCGAGGCTGCCGCCGCGGCGGTCTGCGCCATGGGTCTGGCGGGCGAGATCGGCTGGAGCCGCATGGCCGAGGGCGACGGCAACTCCACCTACCGCAACCGCATCATTGATGCCATCTACAATATGGACGGTGCAACGCTGAATGGGGGCGCCAAGTATGAACTGCGATAAAAATGATCTGCTGCTCTATGCCGTCACGGACCGCCACTGGCTGGACGGGCGCAGGCTTATCGACGTTGTGCGCGAAAGCCTTGACGGCGGTGTGACGATGGTCCAGCTGCGCGAAAAGACGCTGGAGGAGGGTAAGTTCCTCGAGGAAGCGAAGGAGCTGCAAACGCTCTGCCGGCGAGCGCGGTGTGCCGTTTCTTGTGAATGACAACGTCGAGATCGCCCGCGAGATGAACGCAGACGGCGTGCATGTCGGCCAGAGCGATATGGAGGCGCAGGACGTCGCGCGATTTTGGGCCCGGACAAGATTCTGGGCGTCTCCGCCCAGACCGTGGAGCAGGCCGTTCTGGCCGAAAAGCACGGCGCGGATTACCTCGGCGTCGGCGCGGTGTTCCCGACCGGCTCGAAGGACGACGCCGACGATGTGAGCTATGAGACGCTCAAGGCCATCTGCGGGGCCGTGTCCATCCCCGTTGTCGCCATCGGCGGCATCACGCAGGAAAATGTCGCGAAGCTCGCGGGCAGCGGCATCTGCGGCGTCGCGGTCATCAGCGCGATTTACGCGGCAAAGAACATCCAACAGGCATCCGCCGACCTGAAGGCCGCCACGGAGAAAATGCTGCATGACTAAGGCTGCTGTTTTTGATCTGGACGGCGTGCTGCTCGACTCCATGGGCATCTGGAACGACCTTGGCGCGCGGTATCTGCGCAGCCTGGGCGTCACGCCGGAGGAGGGACTCAACGAGATTTTGTTCTCGATGAGCATGGAGCAGGGTGCGGAGTATCTGCACACGCACTATGCACTGCCGCAGTCTGCCGCCGAGGTCGGCGCGGGCATTGCGGACATGCTGCGGGACTTCTATTTTTATGAGGTCCCCGCCAAGGACGGTGCGGCGGCACTGCTGGCCGCCCTGACCGCCCGCGGCGTGAAGCTGGCGGCGGCCACGTCCAGCCCGCGGGAGCACGTCACGCGGGCGCTGGAACGGCTGGGACTGCTCGGGTATTTCACCCGGCTTTTCACTACGGCAGAGGTCGGCGTCAGCAAGCATGAGCCGACAATTTACCTGCTGGCCGCCGAGGCCCTGCACGCCGCGCCGGCGGAAACGCTCGTCTTTGAGGACAGTCTCTACGCCCTGAAAACCGCGAAGGCCGCGGGCTTTTACACAATCGGCGTCTACGATGCCGACGGCGAGACCGACCAGGCTGGGCTGCAAATGGCAGCGGATCTGTATGTGAGAGATTTGCACGAAGCCGTGTTGCTGTAGAAAAAAGCATCCCACAGCGGTACACCGGGGGCACCACCTTGTGCCGCTTTATAAAACCTTGCTGTATACAAAAAGGAAAGGAAGTTATCACCATGAGAACAGCATTGACCATTGCCGGAAGTGATTCCAGCGGAGGCGCCGGTATCCAGGCAGACATCAAGACCATGACCGCCAACGGCGTTTTTGCCCTGTGCGCAGTCACGGCCCTGACCGCCCAGAACACCACCGGCGTGACCGACATTTTTGACTCGACCCCGCATTTTCTGGCGGAGCAGCTCGACGCAGTGTTTACCGACATCTTCCCCGATGCCGTCAAGATCGGCATGGTATCCTCGGCAGAGCTGATCGAAACGATTGCGGCAAAATTGAAGGAATACGGCGCAAAGCACATCGTCGTGGACCCCGTCATGGTCGCAACATCCGGCGCAAAGCTGTTGCGCGACGACGCCGTGACCGCGCTGTGCGAAAAGCTCCTGCCGCTGGCCGAGGTCCTGACGCCGAACATCCCCGAGGCGGAGATCCTCTCCGGCATGACCATTCAAAACGCCGCCGATATGGAGCGGGCCGCACAGACCATCAGCGAAAAGTACGGCTGTGCGGTGCTCTGCAAGGGCGGGCACCAGATCAACGACGCCGACGACCTGCTTTGGCGCGGCGGCGCGGGTAAGTGGTTCAAGGGACGCCGCATCGACAACCCCAACACCCACGGCACCGGCTGCACGCTGTCCAGCGCCATTGCGTCGAATCTCGCGAAGGGCTATGACCTTGACACGTCGGTGGAGCGCGCAAAGGCGTACATCTCGGGCGCGCTGGCCGCTATGCTTGACCTCGGCCACGGCTCCGGCCCGATGAACCACATGTTCGCACTGAAGGGGGATTTTGTCGAATGAAAAAGACCTCTACCTTTCAGAACGGCCTGATCTGGTTCGGCGCGGGCGTCTCGCTGGCCGAGATCCTGACCGGCACCGCCTTTGCGCCGCTGGGTATGGCAAAGGGCTTTGCGGCCATTCTGCTCGGGCATATCATCGGCTGCGCCATGATGCTGCTGGCGGGCCTCATCGGCGGGCGCACGGGCCGCAGCGCTATGGAGACCGTAAAAATGAGCTTCGGCCAGAAGGGCGGCCTGCTGTTTGCGTTCCTGAACGTTTTGCAGCTCGTCGGCTGGACGGCCATCATGATCTATGACGGTGCACTGGCCGTCGGCGGCATTTTTGCGATTGGCCGCTGGGTCTGGTGCCTTGTCATCGGTGCGCTGATTATCGTGTGGATCGCCGTCGGCGTGACCGATTTGGGCTGGATCAACAAAATTACGATGGCTGCTTTGTTTATTCTGACGCTGGTGTTGTGCAAGGTCATCTTCTTCTCCGGCAACGCCATGGTCGGCATTGACGGCGAGAGCCTGACCTTCGGTGCGGCGGTGGAGCTGGCCGTGGCGATGCCGCTGTCCTGGCTGCCGCTCATCAGCGACTACACCCGCGATGCCGAGAAGCCGACCCAGGCGACCTGGGTCAGCGTGCTGGTCTACGGCGCGGTATCCTGCTGGATGTACGTCATCGGCATGGGCGCGGCCATCTTTACCGGCGAGTATGACATTGCCGTCATCATGGTCAAGGCCGGGCTCGGCATTGCCGCGCTGATCATTCTGGTTTTCTCCACGGTCACGACGACCTTCCTCGATGCGTGGAGCGCGGGCATCTCTGCCGAGAGCCTGTCCGCAAAGCTCAACGGCAAAAAGACCGCCATTGCCGTGACGGTCATCGGCACGGCGGCGGCCATCCTCTTCCCGATGGACGACATCACGGGCTTTCTGTACCTGATCGGCTCGGTGTTCGCGCCGATGATCGCCGTGCAGATCGCAGACCACTTTATTTTGCACCGGGACCGCTTTGCCGTGGCTGCCGACGCGCGCAACCTTGTTATCTGGCTCGTGGGCTTTATCGCCTACCGCCTGCTGATGGGCGTTGACACGCCGGTGGGCTACACGCTGCCCGACATGGTGCTGACCGTGGTGCTGTGCCTGCTGGCCGAAAAAGCAAAACCTACCAAGCAAATGTAAAAGCGCGAAGAACGCGCTGTAAACAGCAAAATAGCACCCTGTATTTTGCGAAACCTGTCCTGTTTTGGAGCACGGGCGGCAGCTATAATGGTAGCATCATCAGCAAGAAAACCCGCTGATGACGACCCTTATCGCTGCCGCTTTTTTTGCGGCCCAATGTGTTCTGAAGGAGGAACAAGAGTATGGGATTCATTATTGCTGCCGCTGTTGCCGCGGCCGTCATTGCCTTCTGCTTTCTCTGCTACAAGAAGGCCCCGCCGACCCAGGCCATCGTCGTGACAGGCTTCGGCCTCTCCCGCCCGAAGGTCGTCTGCGGGCGCGGCGTCTTTGTGCTGCCCATTGTGCAGCGCGCAGACCGCCTGAACATGCGCCTGTTGAAAATCGACGTGAAAACGCCGGAAACGGGCGTTAAAACCAAGGAGGGCGTCTCCCTCTGGCTCGACAGCGTCGTCACCGTCCAGGTCTACAGCGAGAACTCCACCGTCTCGGACGAGGAGGTCCGCAACGCCGGATATGACGACATCCGCAAGTACATCAATTCCCGCCAGCAGTCCGCGATCTCGAACTTCCTCGGCATGGACGAGGCGCACATCAATGAAAAGATCAACGATGTGCTGCAGGGCAACCTGCGTGAGATCGTGTCCGAGATGACCGTGGACCAGATCCTGACAAACCGCAAGCAGATGGCCGTCAGCGTCGTGGAGAACGCACGCCCCGACCTGGCCAAGATGGGCTTGGAGGTCGTGACCTTCAACGTGCAGGACGTCAAGGACGCCGTGGACGCCATGGGCCACAACCACGGCGTTATTGAAGCCATCGGCGTCGAGCAGGAGGAGCTTGTGAAAAAGCGTGCCTCCATCGCCAAGGCCGAGGCCGAGCGCGACGTCTCCTGCGCGAAGGCTGCCGCCGCCATGGCCGCGAACGAGAAGGAAATCGAAGCCCAGACCGCCATTGCCCAGCGCAACAACGAGCTGGAGCTGGCAAAGTCCAAGCTGAAGGCCGAGGCTGACAAGGCCGCCGCCGACGCGAACGCCGCCGGTATGATCCAGACGAACCTGCGCGCCAAGGAGGTCAAGGAGTCCGAGGCCGACGCGGAGATCGCCCGCCAGAAGAAGATGGTCGACCTGGCCGCCCAGGAGGCCGAGGTCCAGCAGCGCAAGCTGGATGCCGAGGTCCGCAAGCAGGCCGACGCCGAGCTGTACCGCCGCCAGAAGGAGGCCGAGGCCCAGAAGTATGAGGCCGAGCGTGCCGCCGAGGCCGCGAAGTTTGCCAAGCAGCAGGAGGCCGAGGGCATCGCGCTGGTCGGCAAGGCCGAGGCGGAGGCCATCCGCCAGAAGGGCCTGGCAGAGGCCGAAGCGATGAAGCAGAAGGCCGAAGCCTACAAGCAGTACAACGACGCCGCTGTGGCCGAAATGATGATCAAGGTCCTGCCTGAAATTGCCAGGAGCGTCGCGCAGCCCCTGTCCAGCATCGACAAGGTGTCCATTATCGGCGGCGATGCGTCCGGCGTGTCGGGTGTCTCCGGCAATGTGCCGGTGCTGATGGCCCAGACGATGGAGGCCATGAAGGAGGCCACCGGCATCGACATGCGCGACATTGTCCGCGCCAACAGCATCGAGGCCAAGACGGACCGGAACATTACGATCAAGACCGAGCCGGAGGGCGAGGAGTAAGGTCGTAGGGGAGGGATGTATCCCTCCCGGGCCGTTTACTGCAACGGCAAGTCTGTGCGGAGGGGTCAAGACCCCTCCCTACAGAGCCATTTTATAAAGGGTTGTAGGGAGCGGTCTTGACCGCTCCGGGGAACGCTGCGGCTGCCGCTCTGTTCCCGGGAGAGATGAATCCCTCCCCTACATGCTATAAAAAAGGCTATCCGACACCAAAATCGGATAGCCTTTTTCTTATCCTCTCACAGCTCCGGCAGTTCCTCCCACACAGGCAGGCGGTGCAAAGCGCGGACGATGTTGCACTGCTCCAGCAGCGTGCCGTCGCCGTCGCACATCGTGGCGTACCACAGCGGGCTGCGCAGGGCGTGGGTGTCGTGGTCAAACAGGTGCTCGGGACCGCTGGCGTACTGGAAATGCAGGTGGCTTAAAAGCCCGCCCTGCAGCCGGGCCGCGCGGGGCGGCATCGGCTCCATTGCCAGCAGGCAGCGGAACGGCCAGTCGGCGGGGACGTCCTCGGCGGCGAAAAAGGCGTTCTCTTTGCCCTCAAGCCCGCGCTCCAAAACGTGGTCCAGATGATAGACCGCCCAGCCGAGGGTGTTCCCGTCGGCGTCCGTCCACGCGATGCAGAGCTTGCCGCCGTCGGCGGGGGTGATAGTCCAGCCGCCCAGCGTGTGCGGGTTGCCGATGCTCGTCGTCACGCAGGCCATCTGCCAGAACTGCTTCGCGCCACTTTTAAACATCGGCAGCGCAGCAGCGGCGGCCTCGGCCTCCTGCCAGGCAAGCTGCAAATACGGGTCAGTGCTGGTGATATAGCTCTCAAAATTCTGCCAGCGGCCCAGCCAGTCGTTCGGGTGAAATTCCATGGGGGTCACACTCCTTCCGTATCGTCCCAGCGTATGACGCGGTCACACCAGTTGGCGGCCAGTTCCTCATCGTGGGTGATGACAAGCAGGGTCTTGCCCTGCGCCTTCCATTCCTGCAAAAGCTGCCCGACCTGCTGCATACTGCCCAGGTCAAGGCCGCTCGTCGGCTCGTCCAGTAAGATCAGCGGCTTGTCGGACAGCATGGCCGCCGCTACGACGACCCGCTGCTTCTGCCCGCCGGAAAGGCTCATCGGGTGGCGGTCCGCCAGACCGTCCAGCCCCAGCGCCTGCAAAACGGCGTCGCACCGCTCCGGGTGGGCTGCGCCGAGCAGCACCTCCTCCCGCACGCTGTCGCTGAACAGCTGATAGTTCACATCCTGCATGACAAGGAAGCTGCTCCTGAGTCGCTCCCTTGCGTTGGCGGGTCTGCCGTTCCGGCAGATTTTGCCGCTGACCGGCTCCAGCAGGCCGCAGAGCGTGCGGGCCATCGTCGATTTGCCGATGCCGTTGCGCCCCATCAGGCCGACGATCTCACCGGCGGCAAAGCTCATATCGGGCAGGGTGCGCAGCGGGTGCTTTTTGTCGCAGCCCAGCGTGACGCCCTCCAGCGTGAGCACCGGCGTACCGGGGCATCGGGCACTCTGCTTTGCGCGGATTCCGGCGCGGCAGTCGTCCAGCGTGCGGGCGCGCAGACCGTACCCGGTCAATGTGTCCGCAGGCAGCGCGGCAAACTCCGCAGCGGACCACTGCGCGGCCAGGCGGCCCGCCGCAAAGAAGAAATACCTGTCCGCCAGATCGGTGATCCAGGCAAGGCGGTGCTCCGCCAGCACAACGGTCACGCCCTGCCGCTTCATCACGGCGATCATATCGTGCAGCTGCGCGATGGCGGCGGCGTCCAGGTTGCTCGTCGGCTCGTCCAGCACCAACAGCCGTGGGCCGAGCATACAGGCCGCCGCGAACGCGACGCGCTGCTTTTCCCCGCCCGACAGCTTGAAAACGCTGCGGTCCATCAGCGGGCCGAGCTGGAACTGTTCGACGACCACGTCCACGCGGCGGCGGATGGCCTGCGGCTCCATGCCGGCGTTCTCACAGGGGAAGGCCAGCTCCGCCGTCGTGTCCACGTTGAAATACTGGGTCTTGGGGTTCTGGAACACGCTGCCGACCTGCGGCACATAGGCTTCGATGGCGGCCTCGCCTGCGGCCAGCCCCGCCGCCGTGCAGCGGCCTGTCAGGGTGCCGGGATAAAATTCCGGGGAAAGGCCGTTCAGCAGATGGGTGAACGTCGTCTTGCCGCAGCCGCTCCGGCCACAGAGGACGACGCATTCCCCGGGCTGCACCGTCAGCGTGACGTCCTGCAGGGCGGGGGAGGGGGCACTTTGATAGGTAAAGCTTGCGTTTTCGGCTTCGATCACAGCAGCGTCACCACCTTCCAGAGCAGGGGCAGCGTGCAGAGCGCGGGATAGAGGAAATCCCACGCGGTCAGCCGCAGCTCGGTCATGCAGGTATGCCGCCCCGGCAGGCCGATGCCCTTGGTCAGCGCGGCGGCGGAAAGATCCTGCGCCACATTGTTGCTGTTCATCAAAAGCGGCATCAGGATGTATTCCAGCGACTGCACGGGATGGCGCAGCAGCGCGCCGCGGCCCGCGGCAATGCCCCGCAGGGCCATGGCCGCGCGGATGTGACGGTAATCCTCGCCCACGGTGGGAAAGAACCGCACGACGACGGCACAGGGGATGATGATGCTCTCCGGCAGGTGCATCCGGCGCAGCGCGGCGGTCAGCTCCCCGACTGTCGTCGTTGAAAACGCATAGGCGCCGGTGATGATGCAGGGCAGCATCATCCGCACGCCGACCGAGACGAGGGAGAGCAGATTCAACAGCACGCTCTCCCCGGCGCGGGGCACGACAAAGAGGTCCACGGCCAGCAGACCAAAGTACAGCACCGACAGCCGTACCCCCGCGCGGGCCTTGCCCGACAGGAAGAACAGCAGCAGGCACAGCGCCGTGGCAGCGGCCTCCGCCCCGGTGCCGACGTGAAAGAGAAGCATCAGGTTGGCAAGCAGCAGCAGATAGAGCTTGGCGCGCGGGTCCATGCGGAAGGTCATGCAACGATCCCCGCCTTTTCAAAGTGCTTCTTCAGCATCTTCTGGCCGAAGAAGCCGCCCACAAGGGCGCAAATCAAAATTGCCAGTATGCTGACCACAAAGCTGCCGCTGTTGATGGGTGCAAACAGCGTGTCGATGTAGGCGGCGTCCTTGCCGCGGGCCGTCAGGTTGGCTATGTAGGCGGATTTCATGAACCACAGCGGCAAAATCGGGCCGGTCAGGCCATAGGAAAACACGACGTAGCTGGCCAGCAGCAGCTTTTTGCTGCGGTATTTGCCCGCAGCGGCCACCAGGTCTGCCGCGACGCCGCAGATGATGTTGGCCGCGAACGACAGCACAAAATGGCCGGAGACGAAGAAGAACAGGCCCATCACAAGGCCCATGATCGTGATGCCGCCGAATTTTTGCAGCTTGGCGGCCAGCAGCATATAGACGCTGCCGGAGATCAGCGCGGCCACGGCGGGCAGCAGAATGTTGCCCACGCCCGGCAGCAGTGCACAGGCGAAGGTCGCCACGGTGACAAGCACAAAGTACAGCGCGGTAAAGACGCCGACAGAGATCAGATCGGGCACGGTCAGCTTGTTGGACTTCTGGTTCATGGGGATTCCTCCTGACTTGTGTTAGTTTATTCTAACTTATATAGCATAAAAAGCACCATGCCTGTACATGGTGTTCACAGCAGAGGTTAGTTTAGCATAACCGACATACCTTTGTCAACTGCCGGTATTTGCAAGCGGCGCGGAGGGTGTGCTATAATAAGATGAAAATTTACTGCAAGGGGAGAACAGCCATGCTGCATCTGTACTGGGGCGACGGCAAGGGCAAGACTACCGCCGCCATGGGGCTGGCGCTGCGGGCGCTGGGCCATGGCCGCAGGGTGGTCATCCTGCAATTTTTAAAAGACGGCTCCAGCGGCGAAATTGAAATGCTGCGCCGCTGCGGGGCAGCCGTATACGCCTGCCCCAACGCGAAATTCACCTGGCTTATGACCGATGCAGAGCGCACCGAGGCACGCCGGACGAACACCCGGACGTTACAGACGATTTTACAGGGCAGCTTTGACCTGCTGGTGCTGGACGAAGCCTGTGCCGCTTGCAAAAATGACCTTGTGGAGGAAGCTCTGCTGCGGGAGGCCGCCGCCCGCGCCGAACAGGGGGCAGAGGTCGTCCTGACCGGGCGTGAGCCCGCCGCCTGGATGCAGGACGCCGCCGACTACTCCACCGAGCTGCGCGCCGTCAAGCACCCCTACACCCGGGGCATCGCCGCGCGCGCGGGCGTTGAATACTGATACATACAAAGGGCCCCGCCGCTCCCTCACCATGAGAGCGGCGGGGCTTTCCCGTCCAAAAGAAAATTACAGAAGCAAACAGAGGATGGCGTTTTTAAGCGGTCTGCTTTTTGTCATTCCGTCAGCACAACTGCCACGTCGTTGACGTTTGTGCCGGTGGGGCCGGTCATGATCAGACCGCCAACGGCCTGTAAGGCATGGTAAGCGTCGTTGTCGGCCAGCACACGGGGCACGTCCAGGCCCGCCGCAGTGAGGGCGGCTAAGGCTTCGCCGTCCGCGTAGCCGCCCGCGGCATCGGTGGGACCGTCGGTGCCGTCGCTGCCCACCGAGAAAACACAGCACCCGCGCAGCCCGGCCAGCGCCGGGGCTGCGGCTAAGGCAAGCTCCTGATTGCGCCCGCCCAGCCCATGGCCGGTCAGATGCACAACGGTCTCGCCGCCCGCGATAAAGGCCCGTTTGCGGCCCTGCCCTGCGTGGGTGCGGGCAATGCTTCCCAGAAAACTGCCGGCCTCCCGGGCCTCACAGCAAAGGCAGTCTGTCAGCAAAACCGGCTCGTACCCTTCGGCGCGGCAGGCGTCCGCAGCGGCACGGCACAGCTCCCGCACGCTGCCGGTGATTTTTGTGGTCACGTTGGGCAGCGTTTTGGGCGTTTCCTGCCGCAGCAGGGCCGCGGCAGCAGGGGAGAGCGCCAGCCGGTATTTTTCCGCAATGGCAGCAGCCTGCGCGCAGGTCGAGCTGTCCGGGCAGGCCGGGCCGCTGGCAATCATATCGAGCGGGTCGCCGAGAATGTCGCTGAGCACCACGCTGTACACCGCGGCGGGCGCACAGGCCAGCGCGAACCGCCCGCCCTTGACGGCAGACAGCCGCTTGCGGATCGTGTTGATCTCAACAATATCCGCACCGCAGGCCAAAAGCGCCTGTGTGATGGCCTGCAGCTCCTCAGCGGGCAGCAGCGGTTTTTCAAACAGCGCGCTGCCGCCGCCGGAGAGCAGAAACAGCACGGTGTCGTCCGCCCGCAGACCGCTGACAAGCGCCAGCGCCCGCTGGGTGGCCGCAAAGCTGTTGTCGTCCGGCACCGGATGCCCTGCCTCGCAGCAGGTCACGCCGGGCAGCGGCCCCCTGACATGGCCGTATTTTGTGATGACGATCCCGCCGTCTACACAGCCCAGCACGGCCAGCGCTGCGTGGGCCATCTGCCACGCGGCCTTGCCCGCCGCCACGAGAAACACGCGCCCCTGCGGGTGAAAATGCTCCAAAGCGCGGCGCACCGCCTCATCCGGCAAAACGGACCGGATGGCCGCTGTCCAAATCGATTCTGCGCGTTGACGCAAGAGCTGCTCCATTGTGTTGCTCCTTTCCTTTCGTAAAAGCAGGGGACAGCCGCCCGGCCCACTGCTTTTTGCCGGCAGACATAACAAAACCGGGGCGGAACCTTGCGTCCGCCCCGGTGGTATCAGATGATTGGAGTCATAGCCTCATAACCCTTTGCCTTATTTTTCGGTCTGTTTCCGTTTGGTCATAGGAATCATCCCTGTTTTATTTTGTTTCGGGTCTGATGCAGAGGTGTTGCCCTCTTAACTCTGGTACATGGGAGTTTCTCCTTGATGATTAGGTGAAGTTCAGATAGGATCTGTTGGGTGGAGTGGTGGTAGTCATCGCTGCCAGCCTTCTTTCAGCCTAATCTATATTCACGCGGGGGTCTGTTTTGACGGGCCCGTGTGTCTGCTAACAATTTTGTAAGATACCGTACATCACATTTTTATTGATCTTTTACAGAGAATGCTCTGCGGCTTTTGGATGCGGTCTTATTCTGTCAGCAGGCCCACGCCCGCCGGTGATGAATAGGATCCTTGAAGTTTGCCATTGGACTTGAGCCTCCTTCCTTGCGAAATCCTGCCGATCAGCCTTTCTGTTTCTCTGTTGAGAAATCCGCTCCCTGGGAACTTTTGGCTTTTTAGCTTCGGCTGTTTTCTTTCTGTAACTATACTATAGAACAGCCCCGGCCTTTCGTCTATTCGCAGACTTCACAACCTTGCAAGGCTGGATTTGTGCATTGTTTCCGAATGGGAATACATATGGTATAAATTTAACAGACTGTCGAAAAAGGTGTGCTCACCCCTTGGCCCCCTCTGCGAGGGGGCTCCGCCCGCAGGCGGTGGGGGAGAGAACTGTACGGTTGCCCGAAATATTTCGGGCTATGGCAAGGTTCTCTCCCTCCGCCCCTTCGGGGCACCTCCCTCGCAGAGGGAGGTTTTTCGACACGCAGCACAAAGCCCCTGCCACAGTGCT
>ENA-OQDL01001318-OQDL01001318.1-human-gut-metagenome-genome-assembly--contig:-NODE-1318-length-12609-cov-3.812210_pt1 | contig 12609 bp, 9 predicted proteins | sample MGYA00242782_ERZ504609 | MGnify/ENA primary metagenome ERZ504609 (study PRJEB26092, sample SAMD00036320) | human gut metagenome | host: Homo sapiens | study: EMG produced TPA metagenomics assembly of... | reverse complement strand
GCATAAAATCCGGGAACAAACGTCCCCCAGACATGGCGTAAATAAATACCTGCCCCTATTGCCTGACGTACACCATACGTATTCCCGTTATAATGATAGGTATCCTTTAACTCCTGTTCAGGCGGGAACACCTTATCCATATCTCCCCCATTAGGAAAAGCATCCGTAATATTCCATTTTACATTAGTCTGTTTTACATAGGCGAAAGGATATCCTTTAAACGTATGCTCCTTATGCCACAACATACGCTTTTCAAAATCAGCGAATTCTTTGAATGCTTCCGTGTCTTCGGGTGGAAGTATCGTACCCAGTCCGTCAAAATATTCCGTACCTCCCCCCTCTCCAGGCACGCTCGGCAATAGCAAGCATATTGGGATACAAGCCATTTTCAATAACCAGATTCCACTCATTGTCAATCAAACGATCGTGCCACAAAGCCAATATAGTTCCCGCAATGTCCTCACTGCCTTCTGCCTGATCATAAATACGGCTGTTGTACAAAGCTACAATATCACCGAAAACATCAAAATGATTCAGATAATGAAATTTGGAATCGATAGCAGGAATACCCGGTTGCGCCTTTCCACGGTAACTCCACAAATGTGTCATGTCTATTTCCCCCGGTTTATAGTGCCAGCCCGGATTCCAGGATATTACTTTTTTCCCTTTTGAGCGTACATACGCCACCATTTCGGGTACAAAATGCGGATTGGTAAACTCCACCTCATCCGTACCTATATGTAAATAAGGCACATCAAATGTCTCACACACCTCATCCAGCAACAGTTTCAATATTTTCATCCCTTCCGGACTTTGCATATCATGGCGGAAAGCACGCACAAAGGCAGCACTATGCCCCGGCATATCTATCTCAGGAATCAACAACACCTGATGTTTCTTACAAAAATCCACCAAATCGCGTGCCTCTTCCAGCGTATAATATTTACCCGGCATACGGATGGTGTTCACACTATCATTCAGCATAGGAAAGATTTTACTTTCCAATCTCCATGCCTGGTTTTCAGTAAGATGCCAATGAAATACATTAATCTTAAACCGGGATAAAATCTCGATCTCTCTTTTCAATTCTTCCATTGAAATATAACTGCGTCCCACATCCTGCATAAATCCGCGTATCCGGAATGCCGGCCAGTCTACAATCTCACATCCGGCAACAGAACTTCTCTTCCCTTTTTTCCGTTCCAATTGCCGAAGTGTCTGCATAGCCCAATACACTCCCTGTTCTGTTACAGCCTCTATCTTTATCCGCTTGTTTGAAACAGAAAGACGATAGGCTTCAGCCCTGTTTAGCCTGGCCTCCTCAATAGACGGAACCAGTTCCACTTCAATCACCGATGACGAGTGTTCAACAATCTCACCACCTGCATTCATGATAAAAACTTCCCACTCCGACCTCAACACCGGAGTAGAAAGTTTCACCTTTCCCATAGTAAAGTTCTTCCCCGTATCCTTATACAACTGAGGTTTAGGAAGTAACGAGATACTGGTTTGTGCTATAGTTACAGCACAAACCAGTATCATACCAATAAAACTAGAAAATCTGCGTTTCATTATTTATTTGGTCTTAATAATATCTTTCAGCTTTATCGCTTGGAAAGTCATGTGGGCCACACTGCTTTCATATAAAATTCCTACTGTTTCCTTGTCAATCATAGTCAAGCAGCTGTATCCCCAACCCCAACCGGCATCCAGCAGCAATTGATTCTCGGGCAACCAAGTCACCCCACCATCCAGACTTGCTTTGATGGTAATGCTATGACGGTTCTTGGCATCATTCGGATTAGAGAACAAAAGGATGTCTTTACCCAATACATTCTCTTTAGCTTTAACACTAATCAAACTGGCCATACAAACCGGTTCCTGTAAGGCTGTACGTGAAGACTCATGTTCTTTCCATGTTTTACCTAAATCTGTAGTTGTAGAAACGGCACGACTGCCACCACGATTATCACGCATATTCAGCATCAGCACTCCCGGTTCCACTTCCGCTACCTGAGATTCAGTTGTATTAGTGCGTGCCAATGTACTGATATTCCAGGTTTTTCCATGATCCTTACTGTATATAATACCGGCATTAGGAATACGGTCATTGCCAATATACTGGCTGGCAAAGACCAATGTTCCATCTTCCATAGAGATACCTCTACCGGGACCTTGCAGCAAGAAATACCATGACGGATCTTTCACCTGTTCTGTTATATTCATAGGCTCCGACCAGGTCTTACCATCATCATCACTTTTCACCATCATTAATTGTGCTGTATGATTACGGTCCATGCCTGTTTGTGAATTCCACCACGCACGCCCATTTCCCATACCATGTGTCCAGGCAGCGACAATCCAGATAGTTCCTGTCTTCTTATCAACCAAAATGGCCGGATCGCCTACTCCATTCTGTGCTTTAGGCAACCCATCATATTCACCAAATGCCATCGGAATGCGCATTTTCTCCCAAGTCTGACCTCCGTCCGTACTTCTGCTCAGACCTATTTCCACATACTCCTGTAAATCCGCACTATTATTATAGCGTACATCATATACCCCCAACAAGGTTCCTTTATTTGAAGTGGCCAATCCGGGAATACGATAGGCAGCAGCCCCGTCGTCACCGGCATGACGCACGCCGATCCCCATATAATGGGTATCCGCCTTACGGGCTATCTTCAAAGGAGCAACCTGTCCGTCAATCTTAGCTTCCACCACTTCTGCCGACACTTTGGACAAGATAGAAGCAACAGGCTTCATTTGCAGGCTAATCCAAAAATAATTCACTCCCGGAAACAATTTTTGGTCAGCTTTCAATACAACCTCACGCTTCGGGGCCTTCACTTCCGACTTCAAAACGGAATAAGAAGTATTGGCAGCCAATGTTTTTCCCGGAGTATTATTAGATATATAATCTACCGGAGCAAAATAAGTCTTTCCCCTCCTCTCCACGCTTTCAGTTCCACCATAATACAGTTTCACAGATTCAATTTCATTCAAATTCACGTCTTTGCCGAAGTCCAACTTCACTTCATTCAGCATCTGACTTTGAGTAGCCTCTATACGTAAATGAAACAACTCATTATCCTGCCTTTCAATCAACACAGGAATCCGGGTTTCGCGGACAACAACCGTATCTGCCGCCGCACTCAACTTGAAGGGTGCTAATATAAAAACAACAATTAGCAGTAATAAGCTAGGGTTTCTCATAATATTTATAATTTTACGGGTGTAAAAATAAAAGTTTTTATTGAAATTAGAAAATAAAAAGACGGTTTCTTTATTAATTTCATAAAGAACACCGTCTTTTTATGCAATTAAAGATTCTTATCCGACAAAAATTTAATAACCAACCGTTTGTTTCAACAATGGATTATTAGTAAGAGCTCCTTGGTTGATAGGCCAAAGCAGACGGGCAGGCTCCGCCGGAGTATAGTCAAGCACGTACGAATCGCCAAAACGCCTCAAGTCATACCATCGTTTACCTTCCAGCATAAATTCAAACAAACGTTCCTGCAAGACAGCATCCGCCGGACGCTTATCGACTTCCTGATTGGGAAACCCCCACTGTTGAAGCATCATACGCATCACCAAACGCACGCCGGCGCACCCGGTTTATCTCTGTAGCCGGATCCTCACCCAAAAGCACTTTCGCCTCAGCCAGCATCAATAGCAAATCCGAATATCTATAAATAGGATAATCATCACATCTCACCCGTGTACTCCATTCATAACTCCCCAATACTTATGCGGATACACCCCCACCAATTCCAACTTGCCATTTTCCACCTTCATTATATACATCTTTCAATGTAACGTCACGACGAGTGTCTCCCGGCAGAAACTTCTTGAAGTTTTCCAATTTCACCATCAGGCGCATGATACCGAAATTATTCTCGACCGACGTATTTATCAAAGTACCATCCGCATTATAGAATTTCCCTAAATAATCAGCCTGTGGAAACAAATCATTATTTCCATTCCACAGATTGTATTCAAACAATTCATTATGAATGGTAAAGATAATCTCTTTATTACCTTTATTATCATAAGCAAACACTCCCTGATAAGTATCCATCAAGTCCAGATTGCTACGACTAATATTATTCTGTATGTCAACCAACGCATTCTTTGCTGTCCGGGCATCTCCTTCTCCCCCGTCACGATGGGCACTCCACAGATATACATCCGCTTTCAGCATCAATGTGGCAGCCTTTGACCACAGCGATTTTTTTTCCTTTATGGTATAATCGGATCCAAAATAACTTAATGAAGATTCTATATCTTTTTTTACCTGCTCAAAGATTTCGGCAGCCGGAGTCGCCGCCTTTGCCAGTTTACCCACTTCAAAACCCAGGCTAGGCTCTTCCGTAAACACGACATCTCCCCATGAACGATATAGCTGATACATATAGTAAGCACGCAATCCATACACCTGTCCCAAATAATAATTCCTGGCACTTTCAGTCAGCACATCCGTATGAAGAGTTCTGCTGATAAACAAGTTCATCTGGTTGATATTCTGATACAAATCACCAAACCCGCTGATTCCGGGATTCTCCGCATTCAATGTATTATAAGGAAAACGTTCCATCCCCTGGGTAGCTTCTCCACCGAAAGGAATTCCCCCAAAGACATCACTTCTTGCCTCACCCAACAAAAACATATTCCACGAATGGCTCCTGAAGCGACTATGCAGTCCAAAAACAAATGAATCAAACTGTTCCGGAGTTTTCCAGTAATTCAAGTCAGTGATATCGCTCACCGGGTCCATATCCAACGAAGTACATCCACCGGCCAACATAGCCGATGCGGCAAAAGCCAATATTATCTTTTTTATGTTCATACCTTTTCTTTTTTACACATTAAAATGACAATTGTAAACCAAACAGGACGGTTCTTGGTGTAGGATAGCGTCCATTGTCTATACCGCCACGACCATTTGCCTGAATATCCATAACCGGTTCCGGAGAAGTTCCATCATATCCGGTAATATAGAATAAATTCTGTCCCGTAACATACACGGACGCATCGGTCAAGAACACCTTATTTATAAGATTCTTCGGGAATTTATAACTCAAGGTTACCTCACGCAGACACAAATAATCCCCCTTTTCATAGAAAGTAGAGTTATTATTGTTCAGATTCGTTGTACCATTATTGGAACGGGTAATGTTCTTTTTCGCATTCTGGTCGGCCCAATAGAATTTAGGAATACTAGTTTCCGTATTGTTTTCAGACCACGAATTTCTGACATCCGTAATCAAATTGAACGACCCGTTATACTGCCCCAAGATTCTTGCTTTCAAATCATTGTAAATGGTATGACCCACCGCATAGTCAAAACGACCATACAAAGACCAGTTTTTATAGTTCAGCGTGGTAGAAAAACCACCGGTCCATTTCGGATAAATATTACCCACCACCTGACGGTCGTATGAATTTATAACATTATCCCCATTCTTGTCATCCCACAGTACATCTCCCGGCTCAATGGGTTTCCATCCCGGTTTACCCGCATATTCGGCAGCCTTATTCGGCCCATACAGGTTGGCAACCTCATCCACAAAATCACCGGCATGATTTCTCACATCATCCCAGTCACGCAAGATACGCACTTGTTTATAAGCAATGATATCACCCAAGCTTTTTCCTTCTTGAATGCCGCCTACCCAAACCAACGAGTTGGATTTTGGATCCCATACCTGCTCACCCCCCTGACGGTTGTTCACATTCCCGTTAAAAGGCAGCTTCTTCACCATATTTTTCACAAACGAAGTATTAGCGGTGACATCCCACGACCAGTCCTTCCTTGTCAGCAGATTCACCTTGGCTTCCAGTTCGAAACCACGGTTGCTGATAGTACCCAGATTCGTTTTGAACGAAGGAAATCCTGTATATTCCGGCAAATTCACATCAGTCAGCAAATCGGAAGTCGTGCGGTCATAATAGTCCATAATCATATGAATACGATTATTGAAAAAGCCCAAGTCAAGCCCCAGTTCAAACGTATGGCTCTTTTCCCAACGCAATTTACTATTGACCACCCCTGTATTCAAATAACCCAGATTACCATTATAAGCACCTACCGAACCATATTTACCATATACATCAAAATTACCGATACCGTTTACATTACCGTTCAACCCATAACTGATACGCGGTTTAATCAAGGATACTACTTCCGCAAACTTTGAATCTTTAAAGAAAGCTTCCTCATGCACATTCCAACCGGCAGATATACCCGGAAAAAATCCCCAACGATTGTCGGACAATTTGGAAATACCGTCATAACGGGCTACCAAGGACACCATATAACGATAATTATAATCATAGTTAACACGGGCGAAACCGGAAAGAATGCGATATCCGGTTTTGACAGAAGTAGTATAAGTACGGTTAGTGCCCGCATTTAAAGTAGGTATATCATCTGTAGGAGCACCGGAAACACGCGCTTCCAGGTTCTGATACTGATAATCAAAATACTCACCACCTGCCATGGCATTGATATTATGTCCGCTAAAACCTTTTTTATATTCCAGAGTCAATGCATGCTGTTGTTGAAAAACTTTTGTATTTGTTTGAGAAGCATTACGATTGGTATTGGGAGCTTGTCCTATCTGTTGATATTTCTTTTCAAACAGTTCAAACTGACTGTCTGTATAATACATAGAACTGTTTCCATTCAGGAACAATTGCTGCGGAAGGATTTCCAAAGCAAAACCGATATTAAACGAAGTCTTACGGTTCGTTGTAGAACGAGTCAGTTTATCTTTCCAATAATAAGGATTACCATCCTGATTACTCCATCCGGCAGCAGGACTTCCATCCTCATTCCACGGATTCCAGGTGGGAAACATACTCATGGTACGATAGAACAACTCATACTCTCCCGTTTCTCCGTTCCAAGGGCTTTTCAAGTCGTAAGTCCATAAATCGGGCATCTTGGACCATGAAAAACTACCGCCGGCATTCACTGTCAAAACGGGCAACAACTTGTATGAACCGTTGATAGTCCCGTTCACACGCTGATAATTGGTAGAAATTATCTGACCGTCTTCCGAATAATACCCTAAAGATGAGGAAAATGTTCCTTTGTCATTACCTCCCGACAAATTCAGATAATGATCTTGTGTAAACGCGGCATTGCGGAAAGTCAGATCATGCAGCTCACCGGCATGGTTTCTAAAAATCAAAGTTTTATCAGGGTCCACAGGATCCGCCATAGACCGCCATCCTTCATTCAGCAAATGTTTGTTTGCATCTGTCATAAAGGCCAGATCCACTCCGGAGTTAACCCCAAAACCTTTCTGGTTCTCCATACTTGTACCGCCATTGGTACGCTGCCAACCTAAACGTTGATAATACAAATAGTCACCGGCATCCAAATACTTATACCCTTCACGTGCAAAGTTCACACCCCCTTTGAACTTATAAGTAATTTGTGTCCTGCCTTCCACCCCCTTCTTGGTTGTCACCAGAATTACGCCGTTATTGGCACGGGCACCATAAATAGCTGTGGAAGCCGCATCTTTCAGCACCTGTATGGATTCAATATCTGAAGGATTGATATCATCCATAGAACGCACAAGGCCATCCACCACGACCAACGGCCCTTCCAGATTCTTGTTTATGGAAGCACCACCACGCAAAACGATATTGGGCGAACTACCCGGTTTACCCGAAGTATTTGTCACACGCAATCCGCTGACAGTTCCCTGCAAGGATTGGGCCGCATTACTCATAGCTGCATTTTGTAATACTTTATCATCCAACTTTGAAATAGAGTTCGTCATCAACGAACGTTTCTGACTCATTCCATAACCGGTCACCACGACCTCATCCAGCATTTCTGCATCTTCTTTTAAAATAACCTTGTAGGTGTTTGGCACTCCCACTACAATTTGTTGTGTTTTGTAACCTATATAACTCACATCCAGTTTTGCCCCCACAGGCACTTGGATAGTAAAGTTACCGTCTACATCAGTTATTGTACCATTTGTTGTCCCCACCTCCAGGACACTCGCTCCGATAACAGGTTCACCGGTGGCATCTACCACTACCCCTGTTATCGTTTTTGTTTGCGCCATCATGTTTATTGCAAAACAGAGGCATACGATAAAAAAGAGAGCTTTCTTCATGAATCTCAGATTTGGTTGATAAATTAATGTTTAAATAAAAAAGTTTAATTAAGTGTTAGTTTTAAAACCCCTCAAAAAGAAAATAATTTTAAAATCAACAGCGAATATATACACGTATATTTAGTATATACAAGAAACAAAAGGAACTATATTCTTTATTAGTCTTTGTTTTTTAGAATAAACTAAATATTAAGGCATATTTTAAAAAGTTACATAAGGGAATAACTCAAAAAATGGAAAAAAGGGGCTCAGTAGATTTTTAGCGGGGATTATTTTTTATACTCGTGAAGTATTGCTTACTTCGCATTATGAAAAACGATTATTTGAACATGCTAGCCAGCCTCGTGTTGCCTGCGCAGATATTAGATTACTTTCTTATCTCTGGAGTCGAACAAACCTCTCAAGAGATTCATATCAGTCTGGATGAAAAGATGAATCCCAAGTTAAGCAATGACGTACATTTTGAATCCAAAGGTTTTATGGAAGCTGTAAATGTGACAGACTTTCCCATACGGGACCATAAGGTAATTCTCAAGATCAGACGCCGGCGTTGGACGGACTTACGCACAGGGAAAAGCTTTAGTATTCCCATCGACCTCGACATTGTGGCCAAGGGAACCAGATACTCCAAAGAATTTGGGGCTTTTTTAAAAGAAACGTATGGAGACATCCCCAGTGACCTGCCGTACGCTTGAGGAATTCTATCATATAGACTGTCATACATTCGAAAAACAGTACAAGGAGGTTCTCAGCGGATATCGTAATTGGGAACAGTTATCTCATGCCGATGAATGGATGCTGTTTCCAGAGAATATAGGACCGCATCTGGCAATTGACGAAACATCGCTCTCAAACGGTGAACTTTACACCTTTGTGACCAACCGCGATGCCTGCACAAGGGAGTGTTCTCTTGTAGCAGTTGTGGCAGGCACCAAATCGGAGGATGTAATAGCTGTACTTCAGCGAATTGACGAGGAAAGCCGTTATGCCGTTAAAGAAGTGACACTTGACCTTTCAGACTCCATGCGCAAGATTGTACGGACTGCATTTCCTGAAGCCAGCCGTGTGATAGACCGTTTTCACATTCAGAGATTAGCTTGTGATGCCGTGCAGGAATTACGCATCAAACACCGTTGGGATGCCATACAGCAGGCCAATGAGGAAATGGAAGAAGCTAAGCGGAAGAACGAAGATTATGTCCCATACCGATATGCTAATGGTGATACCCGTAGGGAGTTGCTTATACGCTCGCGGTATTTACTTTTCAAATCAGCCGATAAATGGACAGAAAGACAGAAACAAAGAGCAGCCATCCTATTTGAAGAATATCCTGATATCAAGAAAGCATATGGTTTGTGCCATTCCCTGCGGATGATATTCTCAAGGAATACCATAAAGGATGCTGCATATCTGGCTATGGCACGATGGTATAACAAAGTAGAAGATGCAGGGATGCGTTCATTGAACGTCATTGCTGCTACTTTTTATGAACACTATGATGAAATACTCAATTTCTACAACCACCGTTCTTCAAATGCGAAGGCAGAATCTTTCAATGCCAAAATCAAATTGTTCAGAGCAAACCTTAGCGGTGTAGCTGACAAGAAGTTCTTTCTATTCCACATTGCTAATGCTATATGCGTATCCCCACTTAAAAAGCTACTGAACCCTTTTTTTATGCTTATTTTGCTATGTGCAAAAAAAGAAAACCTGTAAAGTATTAATTTACAGGGATTTTCTTATTTTGCAATTCTTTCCAGCGGAGAGACGGGGATTCGAACCCCGGATACCCTTTTGGGGTATACACGCTTTCCAGGCGTGCCTCTTCAACCACTCGAGCACCTCTCCTTTTCGGGGCGCAAAAGTAAAGGAAGTTTTCGAAACCACCAAATATTTGGTATAAATAATCTATCGAATACATATTAAATTAAGCCAAATCCACGTAGTTTTCCTAAAAAACTTCAATAACCAAACTCAATTATCACCTTTACAGTATCACTTTTGTACAATAGACGCGATAGGTGCAACAATCTTTTTCAAGCATTTTGTCTTCTTGCTGATTTATTTTTATATGCTTGAATGCTCCCCTTTTCAAAGACTATCTATGAATTCTATCACTTCCGTATTGCTTACAAAAATGAGACGTTTTTTATATCTCCTTGAACAAAACAAAACGACAATCCGTTTATATAACAGTAAAACGACAAATCCCTCATTTTAATTCCATATTTACTCGTCCCGTCCCGAAACAATCCGAGTTAAAATAAAACCCGTCCGGTGTGAAAATAAAATGTGAACCAGAAACTATATTAAAATAAAACAATATTATTATGAGTAAAATCGAAATTAGAAACCTATATCTAATCTTTGGAAAAGAAAAGCATAAAGCAGAGAAAATGCTGAAAGAAGGCAAAACTAAAGAGGAAATATTAAAGGTAACCGGATGTACTGTTGCCGTAAAAGATGCCAATCTATCCATCAACGAAGGCGAAATATTCGTAATAATGGGACTCTCCGGCAGTGGAAAGTCGACCTTGCTGCGCTGCATCAACCGACTGATACGTCCCACTTCAGGAGAAATAATAATCAACGATACTGATATTTCGAAGGCTTCAAAGCAACAACTGCTGCAAATACGCAGAAAGGAACTTGCCATGGTATTTCAGCACTTCGGCTTACTACCCCACCGCTCCGTTTTGCACAACATTGCTTTCGGATTGGAACTGCAAGGAGTAGAAAAAGAAGAACGTGAAAAGAAAGCTATGGAGTGCATGCAACAAGTTGGACTGAAAGGATATGAAAACCAAATGGTAGGGCAGCTCTCCGGTGGCATGCAGCAACGTGTTGGCTTGGCACGCGCCCTTGCCAACAACCCGGAAGTGTTGCTTATGGACGAAGCTTTTTCCGCCCTTGATCCACTGATACGTGTACAGATGCAAGATGAATTACTGACCCTACAGTCGAAAATGAAAAAGACAATTGTTTTTATTACTCACGACCTGAACGAAGCCATCAAGCTGGGCGACCGCATCGCCATCATGAAAGACGGTGAAATTGTACAGACAGGTACTTCCGAAGAAATATTGACCGAACCTGCCAATGCCTACGTAGAACGTTTCGTAGAAAATGTAGACCGCTCCAAAATAATCACCGCCAGTTCCATTATGGCAGACAAACCGCTTGTGGCGAGACTGAAGAAAGAAGGTCCCGAGGTATTGATCCGCAAAATGCGAGAACGTAACCTCACTGTCCTGCCGGTGGTAGATGCCGGCAATATACTGGTTGGAGAGGTCAGACTAAATGACCTGCTAAAGCTGCGAAAAGAGCAAATCCGTTCGATAGACACCGTTGTACATCACGAAGTACACTCTGTACTGAGCGATACCATACTCGAGGACATCCTGCCGCTTATGACCCGCACTAATTCTCCTATCTGGGTAGTAAACGAGAACCGGGAATTTCAGGGAGTAGTTCCATTGTCGTCACTCATCATCGAAGTGACCGGAAAAAACAAGGAAGAAATTAATGAAATCATTCAAAACGCAATAGAATTATGATAAACATAGGAAAATATATAGAAACAGCCATCAACTGGCTCACTAACCATTTCGCTACATTCTTCGACACTCTGAGCATAGGTATCGGCGGTTTTATAGACAGTTTCCAACACGTACTGTACGGCATCCCCTTTTACATTACCATCATCGCTTTGACAGTTCTTGCCTGGATAAAGTCGGGCAAAGGAACAGCCGTATTTACCATTTTGGGACTATTGCTTATTTACGGAATGGGCTTTTGGGAAGAAACCATGCAGACATTAGCCCTCGTATTGTCATCCACTTGTCTTGCACTGCTGCTGGGCGTGCCATTAGGCATCTGGACTGCCAACAGCAATCGGTGTAATAAAATCATGCGTCCCATACTGGACTTCATGCAAACCATGCCCGCTTTTGTATACCTGATTCCGGCGGTACTATTCTTTGGTTTGGGTACCGTACCGGGCGCATTTGCAACCGTTATCTTCGCCATGCCGCCTGTAGTGCGGCTAACCGGGCTCGGCATCCGCCAAGTTCCGAAAAACGTGGTAGAAGCTTCCCGCTCTTTCGGTGCCACTCCCTGGCAGTTACTCTACAAGGTACAACTACCCCTGGCGCTGCCCACTATAATGACAGGAATAAACCAGACTATCATGATGTCTCTGTCCATGGTGGTGATTGCCGCTATGATTTCCGCCGGCGGCTTGGGAGAAATTGTATTGAAAGGAATTACCCAAATGAAAATTAGGACTTGGATTTGAAGGCGGTATAGCCGTCGTTATATTAGCTATTGTGTTGGACCGTATCACCCAGGGGATGGCACAAGGCAAAAGAAAAATTTATAGAACTGAAAGAATAACGATATGAACAGACTGAAAATGAATAGCCGTACTGTTAGTTGGCAGCCTTGCTGCCAGACAGCTTGC
>ENA-OQDL01001314-OQDL01001314.1-human-gut-metagenome-genome-assembly--contig:-NODE-1314-length-12620-cov-4.232450_pt1 | contig 12620 bp, 11 predicted proteins | sample MGYA00242782_ERZ504609 | MGnify/ENA primary metagenome ERZ504609 (study PRJEB26092, sample SAMD00036320) | human gut metagenome | host: Homo sapiens | study: EMG produced TPA metagenomics assembly of... | reverse complement strand
GGTTTGGACTCTCCTGTAGAAGGGTCTGTTCCCTGCTGTTCGTTGATCTCCTGTACAATTCCGGCAACTGTAGAAGTTACTGTAGACTGTTCCAGGCTCTTCTGTGTACGGTTTACTTCCAGCTCTTTTACTTTATAATTGTACTCTTCCTGCTTGATCTCCATCTGAAGTTCCTGGATCTGTGTCGTATAGGACAGCTGTTCGCTGGCCGGCGCACTCTTCTTCTCCGTTGTAAGTGTCGCGATCTGTGAATTCAGGCTGCTGATATTGTTCGTGATCTTCTCAAGCTCCAGTTTTCCCTGATCTAATGTCATGGCAAGCTCTTCTGTATCGTATTCAAACAACTTTGTTCCAGGCTCTACTTCCTGCCCTTTTTCAACAAAGATCTGTTTTACCTTCTGGTTGTCTGCCAGTGTCAGTTTCAACGTATCCTGTGCTTCAACCACTCCTGTAAAACGGTTCTGTGTCCCAAGTCCTGTCCCTGTGATCATTCCGACGGAATCCGCATAAAGAACATTCTCTCCATCTGCTCCACCTCCACCTGTCAGATTCTTCACAAGAATCAGGGCGATCACTGCCACAAGGAAGATACCTCCGCCGATCAACATTCCTTTTTTCTGTTTTGTATCCAATCTTCTTTTTTCTTTCGGCTGACTGGAGCTCTGTGTGTCGGATGACTGCTTTCTGATTCCCCGCATCTTTTGCCCTCCTGCTTTGTTTTATTTTTACTTCTTTTTGTGCAAAAGATAAAATCTCCGGGACATCCGGTACAATCTGCACAAAATATTCTCTCATACCATCAGTATACAAGAAATGTGCCTAAAAAGACATTGATATTTTCTTAAGATTTTTTATCTTTTTTCTATAACCGGCTCACAGACTCCTTCTGCCCCGGCAAGCAGAATCATCAGAAGCAAATCTCTCTGTGGTCCAAGCCATGCTTCTTTTGGCTCGTACCATTCCTGAAGGGTATGGATTCCGTCTTCTTCTCCACCTCTTCCAACAGTGATTGCCGGGATTCCCATACTGATCGGGATATTCGCATCCGTACTGCTCTCATACCGATACTCCGGTTCAACCCCCAGCAGTTCTGCCGCCCGGAATGCTGCTTTCACGATCGCACAGTCCTTTGGCTGTGCCCCCGCCGGTCTCACACCGCGTTCTTCGATCCGCACTTTGATCTGCGGCTTTGAAGCATCCCATCTTGCATTTTCTTCTTCCACTGCCTGTTTGATCACTTTATGAAGTTCTTTGTCCAATCGGTTCAGCTCTTCTTCGCTGTCCGAACGGAGGTCTACCAGCATGGATGCAGAACCTGAAATTGTATTTACAGAAGTTCCTCCCTGGATCACGCCTACGTTAAATGTCGTCTTCGGCTCATCCGGAACCTGGAATTCTGCGATCTGTGCGATGGCTCGTCCCATTGCATGGATTGGATTAGGAATGCCAAAGTTCTGGAAACTGTGACCACCTCTTCCGGTAAATGTCACCTCATAACGGTGACTTCCTGTCGCCGTATAGATTACCCCGCCCGTATACTGGTTATCAATCGAGACAAATGCATCTACCTGTGGACATTCTTCTGAAGCTTTGTTGTCATATCCAAACAAATACTTCACGCCCCTTAGATCTCCAAGTCCTTCTTCACACACATTTGCACAGAAGATCAAGTCTCCCTTTGTGTGAAGATCTGCATGGATCATTGCTTTCGCCACTGTAATCATCTCCGCCACTGCATGTGTGTCATCGTTAATGCCGGGACAATAATAACGATTTCCTTCTTTTCTTATCGTCAGATCTGTCCCTTCCGGGAATACTGTGTCTGTGTGTGCTGCAAGCATTACACTTGGTCCTTCACCTGTTCCCGGCCAGATCCCAAGCACATTTCCAACAGCGTCAATCCTGACATCCCTAAGCCCGATCTCCCGGAACCGCTCCCGGATATACTCTGCTTTTTTCTCTTCCTTATAAGAAGGCGCCGGGATCTGACACATATTGAGCGTATCCTGAGTCGTTGCCGGATCTTCTTCCTTTATATATTCCAATGCCTGTTTTATTTTTTCATTTTCAAGAATCATTTCCCTGTTTCCCTTCGTTCTGTGTACTTTGTATTTTGCTGTAATATACACTTTTAGTATATCATATTTTCTTAATGATACCGTGATTTTGCGGATTTTCTATAACAGTAATTTTTTATTGAACTTTTTCATTTATCGTGGTATACTCTGACTAAAGTTTTGAACTTTTAAATTGAACTTTTAGAGATTTTCGTATTGAAGCACATTTTAAATTGAACTTTGTGTTTTGTTAATACTTTATTAATGGGGTCTGACCCCCGGAAGGATAACCCCAGAAAGGAGCTTTATGGAAACCTTTGCAGACAGATTAAAAGCCGCTATGAACGAGCAAGGCCTGAAACAGGTTGATCTTGTTCGTCTTGCCCAGCAGAAAGGGATCAAGCTTGGGAAAAGTCATGTCAGCCAGTATGTCAGTGGGAAGACAATCCCGCGTACCGACATCTTACATTTTCTGGCAGATGCCCTGCAGGTTGATCCTGACTGGTTAAACAATAATAATGATAATGATTCCACACTGTCAGATGTTGATAAGATACAGACATCCGCAGATAATTCAGGAGGTATGAAAGTGAGAGAATTCAAGAAATCATCCAAATTAAATAATGTATTATATGATGTGAGAGGTCCGGTTGTTGATGAGGCTGCCAGAATGGAAGAGATGGGAACTCATGTACTGAAGCTTAATATCGGAAATCCGGCTCCATTCGGCTTCCGTACACCGGATGAGGTGATCTATGACATGAGCCGTCAGCTTTCTGACTGCGAAGGCTACTCTGCTTCTGCCGGTCTGTTCTCTGCGCGAAAAGCGATCATGCAGTATGCCCAGTTAAAGCACCTGCCGAATGTAACGATGAGCGATATTTACACAGGAAATGGTGTCAGTGAACTGATCAATCTTACGATGTCTGCTCTTTTGGATACAGGAGATGAGATTCTGATCCCGTCCCCGGATTATCCGCTCTGGACAGCTTGTGCTACACTTGCCGGTGGAAAGCCTGTGCATTATATCTGTGATGAGCAGTCTGACTGGTATCCGGATATCGAAGATATGCGTAAGAAGATCAATGACCGTACAAAAGCGATCGTTATCATCAATCCAAACAATCCGACCGGTGCTCTTTATCCGAAGGAAGTACTGCAGCAGATTGTAGACCTCGCAAGAGAACACCAGCTGATCATTTTCTCTGATGAGATTTATGACCGTCTTGTTATGGATGGAAAAGAGCATGTTTCTATTGCTTCTCTCGCACCGGATCTGTTCTGCGTGACATTCAGCGGACTGTCCAAGTCCCATATGATCGCCGGATTCCGTATCGGATGGATGATCTTAAGTGGAAATAAAAATATTGCAAGAGACTATATCGAAGGAATCAAGATGCTTTCCAACATGCGTCTTTGCTCTAACGTTCCGGCACAGTCCATTGTACAGACAGCTCTCGGCGGACACCAGAGTGTAAATGATTATATTGTTCCGGGTGGACGTATTTACGAGCAGCGTGAATATGTTTACAAGGCTCTGACGGACATTCCGGGAATCAGCGCAGTAAAACCGCAGGCTGCATTTTATATGTTCCCGAAGATTGATACGAAGAAATTCAATATTGTAAATGATGAGAAATTTGCTCTTGATCTGCTTCGTGACAAGAAGATCCTGATCGTTCAGGGAAGTGGATTTAACTGGCATCAGCCGGATCATTTCCGTGTTGTTTATCTGCCGCGTATTGAAGTGCTGAAAGAGGCGGTTGGTAAAATTGGAGAATTTTTGCAGTATTATAGACAGTAGGAATTGAACTTTATTTGCATTTAGAGTTTTATTTACGTTATAACGCAAGTCAAAGAAAGAGCTCTGGAAATCCAAAACTTTCCAGAGCTCTTTCTTTCATGGCAAAGCCCAACTCTATCCAAGCAGTTCTCTTACCATCTCTGCATCAAATTCAACTCTCTCCACATGATTCACCTCAATCTGATACAACGCATTCGCTGCGATGTGTTCTGCTGCCTGTTCCAGATCACGGATTCCTGATGTATTGGAGTACAGTTCAATCACTTCATTGAGTGCCTCTTCTGTCATAATGCACTCTTCTGCCTTCAGGCTCATGCGTTTCAGTACCTTCGGAAGTGCAAATTTGGAGAAGATTACTTTCTTCTCTTCCGGTGTATAATCCGGGATATCAATGACAGCAAAACGGGACATGAGTGGTGCACTGATCTGATCCTTGTCGTTCGCTGTGGCGATTGGATATACACCAACGGTAGGGATCATACACTCCATGTAATTGTCTGTAAATCCAAGGTTGTCCAGCAATGTAAGCAAAACATCTGCCGGGTTTCCGTTTCCCTTTCCGGATGCCGCCTTATCCAGCTCATTAATAATGAATACCAGATTGGATTCCCCTGCCATGGAGAATGCTTCCATGATAATACCTGGCTTTGCGTTTGAATAGATTCTTGAACTTCCTGTCAGCTGTTCCGGATCGTTAATGGAACTCATATCTAGTGTTGTCCAAGGAAGTTTAAGGATTCTTGCAACGGCATAAGCAATCTGGGATTTACCTGTTCCAGCTGGTCCGACAAGCAGAAGTCCGTACGCCGGAAGTGTGTGTGTACGGTTGATCTGAATGATCGTCTCTATGATTCTCTGCTTTACTTTCTCCATTCCATACAGCTCTTCATCCAGAATTCTTCTCGCTTCATCCGGATCGATTGCTTCAAAGTAATTACTCTTCCACTGAATATTCATCATAATAGAAAGTGCTCTCTGTGCGTGACGGCGCTCTTCCTGAGAAACCTCGTGAGAACGTGCAACTGCAAGATTTCTTCTTGCCCACAGGCGAATGTTGTCTGGAAGTGTGCGTCCTGCGCATGTCATAAAGTCAGTAATGCTCTGAATACTTGTAAGCTTCATGTCATCTCCGACCTCTTCCTGCTCTTCGTCTCCTGCTTCTTCAGTCGGTGCGTTACTTGCAAACAGTCGTTCGATCATAAACTGAAGGAAGCCGTCCTCAGCAGATAATTTTGTTCCGCCTCCAAATGCGATCTCACGGATTCTGTAAACGGCATAACCATCCGGCTTATTTTCTCCGGAAAGACGTACATTAATGTGATTTTCTCCAAGCCATTTTAAAAGGCTGACAAAACGTGCATCCACTTTTAGGATATTTGCGCTGCATGTTCCGTCCTTTTCATCAAACTCAAATGCAGTCTGCTTATTCTGATTGGTAAATACACCGCAGGAATGATGATCCCACTTCCGGTTCTGATTATCCAGAACAAGAATCGGACACTCCGGTGTCGCATGGTCTTCATTGGAACAAAATGTTGTATAAGTACACTGAACTTCTTTCTTATCTTCCGGTGCACTGTTAAAGTCAAATACTGGCATACTTTCCTCTCCTCATGTTTTGTTTTCAGAAACATTACTATTCTACCACAAACTTTTTGAAAGAAAAAGGAAGAATATTATGCATATTCCGGGTTTATTTCTATCGAATATCTTAAGATATCCTAAAACTTGGCTACATTTCTTGTAACTTGTATCTTTTTATGCTACGATACTTTTCAGAAGGATCTTGTCAACTTCTGACATTTTTCGAACTAATTCATGCAAAGGAGAATCTTCTATGAAAATCTGTCCAAAATGTAATTCACTCTGCGAAGACAGTGCTTCTTTCTGTCAGGAATGTGGTGCTCCGCTTCCTGCTCCTAATGATAATGCTCATACACAGGAGAATCAAAAACAGCAGGAAAGCCAGTTCCAGCAGAATGCATATTACCAGAATGCATACCAGAACAACTATAATCAGAACAATTATTACCGGAACGGAGCAACTGCAGGCATTATGCCACGTAATCTTGTACTTGCAATTGTTTTTTCTTTTCTCACTTGCGGCATCTACAGTATCTACTGGATGATCAAGCTGAATGATGAGGTGAATCAGCTGGCCGGAGAGCCACAGGCAACAAGCGGAGGCATGGTATTCCTATTTTCTTTGATCACCTGTGGAATCTATGGTATTTACTGGGCTTATAAGATGGGAGAACGCTGTGACCGCATCAGAGGAATACAGGGGAATTCTTCTATTCTCTACCTGGTTCTCTCGATTTTAGGATTAGATATTGTATATTTCTGCTTATTGCAGGATATGATCAACAAAGAGGTATCTTAATGCAAAGAGGATACATAGAAATTCTTGTTACACACAAGTTTTCTATGCATCCTCTTTCTTCTACATTTCTATCACATCATACATGGAAACATCCACCGCCAATAAATTCTCTCAAAAGCGAATTCGTTGGCACATTGTCATTTCCGATTCCTACGAAATAATCCAGGAATTTCAACAACCGCTTTGCTTCAACATATTCCGGAGAGTCTTTGCTTACGCCAAGAAGCAACGGCTCCACATACTGTTTCAACACTGCCAGTTCATAGATCAGGGAAGAGTTAAACATCACATCTGCATATTCCTGATATGGGAAAATATTCTTTTCTTCTCCTCTTCTCACTGACGGCCACATTGAGATGGTCTTCGTCGCCGATGCCCCTCTTGTTCTTGCATCCCTGACAAGTCTTCGGATCAAACGTCCGTCCGTAGACGGAATCCGGTTATGCTCATCAATATTCAGCTGTGTTAATGCACTGATATAGATCCTGAATTTCCGGTCATCACATAACTGTTCTGTCAGCTTCGGATTCAGACAATGGATTCCTTCGATTACAAGGATATCATTTTCACCGAGTTTCTTTGGCTTTGTTTCAAAATTCCGCTTACCGGTCTTAAAGTCAAAAACCGAAAGATAGACTTCCTCGCCTGCCAGCAGATTGCTCATGTCCTCATTGAACTTTTCCACGTCGATTGCTTCAATGCATTCGAAATTATAATTTCCATCCTCGTCTTTCGGTGTTTTCTCCCGATCCACGAAATAATTATCTACAGAAATCGGATGTGGATGAAGCCCGTTCACTCTGAGCTGAATGGATAAGCGATGTGAAAATGTTGTCTTGCCGGAAGAGGAAGGTCCCGCGATCAGAACAAACTTTACCCCCGGGCGATCTGCGATCTGCTTTGCGATCTCTCCGATCTTGCGCTCCTGGAATGCCTCCTGCACAAGAACAATCTCTCGCATATCATCCTGCGTAATCATGTCATTGAGCGCACCGACGGTATCAATCCCCTGCTGGTCTCCCCATCTCACAGACTCACTGAGTACACGAAACAGCTTATCCTTTGGCACAAATAAAGGGACTTTCTCCGGTTCGTCTTTCAGCGGCATCTGAAGTACGATTCCGCCCTGATACAGATACAATGCAAAATACTTCAAATCTCCTGTATCCGGCATCATATAACCATAATAATAGTCACGGAATTCATTCATGGCATACAGATTCACGTGGGAACTTCTCCGATACCGGAACAGGCGTTCTTTATCAAACATTCCATATCGATGGAATAATTCCACTGCCTCTTCTGTATGGATCAACTCTTTTGTGATCGGAAGTCTCTGCTGTACAAGTTCATACATGCGTTCTTCAACTTTCCATTGGAATTCCATCCCCACATGATCGATTCCTTCCACCGTACAGTAAAATCCTGCACCTAACGAAAAATGAATCCGTACACGCACCTGTTGCGGACGCTCATGGCCAATCACATCGTGTACTGCCTTAATAAAAAGAAAGCAGACACTTCTTCGATACGTGTCATACCCCGCCGTATCCTCTGTTGTAATAAATTGCAGCGTACAGTCTCCGGAAACCTGTTTTCTAAGTTCTTGCAGACGATGTCCATCCAGCATCACAAGTGCGATCTGATGTTTATACTCTTTCTGAAAATCCTTCGCGATCTCCTGATAAGACGTCCCCTTCTCATAAAGATACTCTTTTCCGCTTATCGTAACCTTACATTTCTGACTTTCCAACTCCTCAGCCACCTCCACTGTCTTTGTGAACTGCTTTCTTCCCACAGCTGCCCTGCTGAACATTATTATGCGTTCACTTCTGATTATATGATCTGGAATGGATGCTCGATTGGATCTGTAAGTACATCCAGCACCGGAAGCTTCTTCTCGAAGAACTGCTTCATATCTTCAATAAAAATATATTCTGTGCCATAATGTCCTGCATCAATCACTGCAAGCCCCTGCTCTACTGCATCAATTCCATCATGATGACCGATATCTCCTGTTACAAGAACATCTGCCCCCTTCTCAAGCGCAACTGCAATCGAGCTCTTTCCTGATCCCGGAGAAATTGCAAGACGGTGTACCTTCTTCTGCATATCTCCAAAAACCTTCAGGCTTCCAAGATCAAGTCTGTGTTTCACATAAACACAGCACTCTTCCAGTGTCATCTCTTTCTCCAGATTACCGATTCTTCCGATTCCTTCCGGATTTCCTTCTTCATCTGTATAGGTAACATCTAACACTTCCCCATTCTGAAGATCCATGATCTTTCCGGACAGTTCTGCCATACCAAGCACATCATAATTCGTATGCATTGCATAATAGGAAATGTCATTCTGAATCAGCTTCACAATTCTTCTTGTAATAAAATCTTCATCCGTCACTTTCTTTACTGCTGAGAATAAAAGCGGGTGATGTGTGATCAGCATGTCCGCACCTTCCTTGATCGCACGGTCGATCACAACATCTGTTGCATCCAGTGCCAGATAAATTCTGGACACCTCTTTCTCTGAACGTCCTGCAAGCAGTCCTACATTGTCAAATCCCAAAGCTGCTGTTCGCGGGAATGTTGCCTCTATTACCTGTATAATCTCTTTACACTGCATAATATTTCATCCCTTTCTCTGCTTCTACAAGTTCCTGTTCCAATTCTTCTTTTCTCTGACGGATCCGGTCAGAATCTTTCGCTTTCAATCCTTCTAAAATACTTTGATAAATGCGTATCTCTCTTTCCAGATACTCTCTGAGTACCGGATGTTGTTTCTCCAGCAAAAGCTTTCCATATTTTAACTGAACCGTATCCCAGCACTTTACTTCTGTATCTTTGCCTGCTGTCTCAGCCACCGGTGGTCTTACCTTCATCATAGGATAATATTTTCCATCTTCACAGACCATATCTTCTTCCAGAAATTCATATCCCTTCTCAAGAAGAAATGCCCGCACTTTCTCAATCTCTGACTGTGGCTGAAGGATACACTCCTCAAGCTTTCGCACCACTTCCTCTCCTTCTGTCAGGATCCGGATCACAAGTCCTCCGCCCATTCCTGCGATGACCGCAGACCGGACTTCTCCCGGCTGTAATGCCTGAAATCCATTGGAAAGTCTCGTCTCTATCTCTGCTTCAAGTCCATTCTCGCGGATATGTTCCTCTGCTCGCTGCAGTGGTCCTTCATTGACATCAAGTGCAACTGCTTCTGCAATCTTCTTCTGCTGTATCAGACAAATCGGAATATATGCATGATCCGTTCCAATGTCCGCTAATTTATAATCGGCGGTCACAAGATCTGCGACCGCCTGTAATCTTTTCGATAATTCCATCATTAATCCAGATAATCCCTCAGTTTTCTGCTTCTGCTTGGGTGACGGAGCTTACGGAGTGCTTTCGCCTCAATCTGACGGATACGCTCTCTTGTTACATCAAACTCTCGTCCAACCTCTTCAAGTGTACGTGCTCTTCCGTCATTCATTCCGAAACGAAGACGGAGGACTTTCTGCTCTCTCTCTGTCAATGTATCCAGTACTTCATCCAGCTGCTCTTTCAGAAGTGTCTGTGCAGCTGCCTCTGCCGGAACCGGTACATTATCATCCTGGATAAAGTCTCCAAGGTGGCTGTCTTCCTCTTCACCGATCGGTGTCTCAAGAGAAACCGGTTCCTGTGAAATCTTCAGGATCTCACGTACACGTTCTACCGGCATATCCATCTCCTTGGCAATCTCTTCCGGAAGCGGTTCTCTTCCCAGTTCCTGAAGAAGCTGTCTGGATACACGGATCAGCTTGTTAATCGTCTCAACCATATGAACCGGGATACGGATTGTTCTTGCCTGATCCGCAATCGCTCTTGTGATTGCCTGACGGATCCACCATGTAGCATAAGTACTGAACTTATATCCCTTATGATAATCAAACTTTTCAACTGCTTTGATCAGACCAAGGTTACCCTCCTGGATCAGATCAAGGAATAACATACCTCTTCCAACATATCTCTTTGCAATGCTGACTACAAGTCTTAAGTTCGCTTCTGCAAGCTCTTTCTTGGCTTCCTCATCGCCTTCTTCCATTCTCTGTGCAAGCTCAATCTCACGTTCTGCACTCAGAAGAGGTACCTTACCGATCTCTTTTAAATTACATACGGACCGGATCTTCAATACTCACGCCTTCCGGAACTGACAGGTCGATATTCTCCATATCCACGTCGTCTTCCTCAGATATGATAATGTCATCCAGATCTACATCCACCTCATCCGGTGTATCTCCGCTAATGCGCATGCACATCAATGTTATTTGCCTCAAGATAATCAAATACCTTCTCCATCTGATCTGCAATTGAGTTCCATATCATTGAAAAAATCATTGATCTCCTGGACATCCAGTATGCTCTTTTTCTTTTTACCAAGTGCAACCAGGTCTTTCAATCTATCAAGAAATTTCTGTGTAATATCGTCCATGTGTTCTTCCTTCCTTCGCTGCGCGCATCCGCAGCCTGTCTTGTTTTATTTTATCCTTATTGAATTGTAATATTCAAATTCTTCAGGTTCTCCAGCTTCCGTTTTTCTTCCATCAAATGCTGTAACCCACGCATATCTGTCGGGTCGAGGTTCATTGTCTGATGCTCAATGCTATAACTCTTCACCCGCAGGATTGTCTCTTGTAAAGCCTGTTCTCTTTCTTCCTTTGTCTTCAGCTCTTTGATTCTTGTGTTAAACAAAGAGGCTGCTTCTCTGTGATCTTCTTCCTCTGTGAAATGATTCAGGATCTTCGCAGGATTCAAGGCTCCCTGCTTTCTCTGCTCATATAAAAGTTCTGCAACCGTCCGATACAGACTTTCTGTAAAATCACCCGGGCTTATGTACTGACTGATCTGATCAAAGAGCCTGTCATCATCGATCATCCAGGTCAACAATACTTTCTGTGAAGTAAGGATTCCGTCTTCCTTTTGCTTCTTCTCAGATCCCTCTGCCCGTTTCGGCCTTGCGACCGGTCTCGCCATTCCGGCATTCACAGCCATCTTTGCGACCATCTTCTCCAGACTTTCCCGGCTGACCCGGTATGCTGTTGCAACAGCTTCAATATAGTTGTTACGCTCCAGCTCATCTTCGAATTCAAGCAGTCTCCTCGACACTTCCTTGAAGAAATCTGTCTTGCCTTCCGGAGAATTCATATCATATTGTTTCTCCAGCATCTCCAAGCTGAACATGAATCCATTACGCGCCGCATGGATCCGCTTCTCATATTCTTCTGCTCCAAGGTTCTTAATGAATTCATCCGGATCTTTATATGGATCCATCCTTACAACTTTAGCAGAAATCCCGGCCTCCCGCAAGATCGGCACTGCGCGAAGTGCTGCTCTTGTACCGGCTTCATCACTGTCATAAGTCAGATAAACTTCCTGGACATAACGCTTGATCAGAGCTGCATGCCCTGCTGTCAATGCAGTCCCCAATGAAGCTACCGCATTCGTAAATCCGGACTGATGGAGAGAGATCACATCCATATATCCTTCGCAAAGAAGAAGTATGGCTTTCTTGATGTTCTGGCACGGTTCAGACCATAAAGATTCCGACTCTTATCAAAAACGACTGTCTCCGGTGAATTCAGATATTTCGGTTTCCCATCTCCCATCACACGGCCACCAAATCCGATCACACGGTTATTGACATCCATAATTGGAAACATCACACGATTCCAAAACTTGTCGTACACACCCTGACGTTCATCCGTGTTGATCAGTCCGGCCTGTCGAATCAGGTCTTCACTGTATCCCTTCTCTCTCAGATACTTATACAGATCATCACTGTATTTGTTCGAAAATCCCAGTCCAAACGCTGTGATCGTCTCATCTGAGAGTTCACGGTTCTTAAGATAACTGTAGGCCTGACTTCCACGCTCTGATTTCAGCTGTACGTAGAAATACTTTGCAGCCAGCTTATTCATCTCAAGAATCGTAGATTTTAAATCTGCTTTTTCCTTCGCTTCTTTCGAGTATTCCATCTCCGGAAGTTCGATTCCTGCTCTGTCCGCAAGAAACTTCACTGCTTCTACAAAAGAAAAATTCTCATATTCCATAAGAAATGTAAAAACATTCCCTCCCGCCCCACATCCAAAACAGTAATACATCTGCTTCTGTCTGCTCACAGAAAAAGACGGTGATTTCTCATTATGGAACGGACATAATCCAAAATAAGAGCTGCCTTTCTTCTGCAGCCGGACATATCCGGAAATCACATCTACAATATCATTCCTTGATCTTACTTCTTCTATCAGTTCTTCTGAGTAGTACATGAGTGCCTCCGCTTAATGTTTAAAGAATACTCTATTATATATATTCGACAAAACTCTTCTCTTTCCTTTTTTATTTTTTTT
>ENA-OQDL01001313-OQDL01001313.1-human-gut-metagenome-genome-assembly--contig:-NODE-1313-length-12626-cov-4.972478_pt1 | contig 12626 bp, 17 predicted proteins | sample MGYA00242782_ERZ504609 | MGnify/ENA primary metagenome ERZ504609 (study PRJEB26092, sample SAMD00036320) | human gut metagenome | host: Homo sapiens | study: EMG produced TPA metagenomics assembly of... | reverse complement strand
GATATGGAAAAGGAGACGAACGAAAAGATATTAAAGATTCAGTCGGATCTTGCAACAAACATGGAAAAACTTCTAAAGAAACAAGAAGAACAGAATAACAATGAAATAGAATCTTTAAAACAAGACTTCAAAGAACATCACAGCGAATATGCAAAACAGATATTAGAGCGGGTGATCAAAGTATAGGAGGCGATAGCATTGAGAGATGTGATGCGCTACAGCGGAATTGTGACGAAAGTCGCAGCAATGCGTGCAAAGCTTTTAAAACCACAGGATTATGAACAGTTGGCTTCTATGAATACAGTGACAGATATCATTGAATATCTGAAACAGACAAAATCGTACGGAAAATTTATCACACAGATGGATGAATCACTGTATCACAGAGGTAATATCGAAAAAGTCCTGATCCAGTCATTATATGATGATACACAAGACTTTATCGTTTCGCAGATATGCAGCAAAAAGATTTTTAAAGATCTTTATGAAGCGGTATGAAGTAGATTTGGTTCGATATTGCTTAAGAATTGTATTTAATCACAGTAATGTACATTGATCTGAATTACAAAAAGCCATTTTTTGATAAATATTCAAAGATACGGATTGACCAGCTAGTGACGGCAAAGAATATTGATCATCTGGTAGATTACCTGAAGAATACAGAATATTACGCACCACTGTCAAGAATCCGACAGTCAGGGGCATCGACATTAGCGGATTATGAACTGGCATTGGATTTATATTATTTTTCTATGATGTGGAAAGAACGCAAGGGAAATTGGGATAAAAAAGATAAGGAAATGCTGACTAAAGAATTAGGAACAAAGATCGATCTATTAAATCTTCAATGGATTTACCGAGCAAAGAAATATTACCATATGCTCGCACCAGATATTTACACATTGTTAATTCCGATTCAACATAAACTTTCGAATCAGGAATTTAAAGATCTGGTCGAAGCGCCATCAGTGGAAGAATTCAAAAGAAGATTAAATGAAACTTATTACGGAAAGAAATATGAGTTCGGAGAACAGGTGCAGATTGAGAGTATTGTGAATGAATGTGTGGAACATATCTTAACGATCGCTTACAGAAACCATCCGTATTCTCTGGCAAGTATACAACAATATTTATTTTTAAAGGAGGAAGAGATTTATAAGATCACCACGGCACTGGAATGTATTCGCTATGGATTATCACAACGGGAGACATTACAGTATCTGGTGCAAAAGCAACGACGTCAAGGAGGTAATGCATCATGATCGTAAAGATGAAATTCTTAAGCATTTCCGGACCGAGAACTGATATTGACAGGGTAAGTGCATCTTACCTTTCCAAATACGAAATGCAGCTGGAAAATGCGATTACAGAATTGAAAACGACAGATAACCTCATGCCGTTTATGGATGTGAATCCTTACAAAGAACCGCTTTCTAAAGCGGAACAGTATGTATTGATGCTTGCACAGCCAAAAGGAGAGATGGATACATCTCTTACGGCAGATGAGATCCTGACAATGATCAGGGATCTCAATCATGATTATCTGGACCTTAAGGCAAGGGAAGACCGGTTAAAGAAGCAGAAAGAAGAATTATTAGAAAAACTTCATGAACTTGAACCGTTTCAGCCTTTAGAGTTAAATTTAAAAGAAGTTTATGGCTATCAATATATGAAAGTCAGATTCGGACGAGTAAACGTAGAGTATTATCAGAAACTTGAAAAATATTTATTCGATGATCTCAATGCGATCTTTTTAGAAGGGATTCGAAATGAAAATTATGTGTATGGATGTTATTTTGCGGCACATAAGGAGATGGGAAAGATTGATTCTACCTTTAAATCTTTGCATTTTGAAAATATCGCTCTTCCAGACGATTACGAAGGAATGCCGGCAGAGATTTGCAGAAATTTAAGAAATCAGATCGATGAGATTGAAAAAGAAATCGAAAATGTCCAGAAACAGATGAAAGATTTCTTATCAGTCAAGGCAAAGAAGATTCGAGGAGCGAGATATAAGTTAGAAGAATTATCCAATAACTTCGATGTGCGTAAAATGGCAGCCTGTATGGAAAATGAAGAACAGGAAGATTACTACATTCTCTGTGGATGGATGAGTGAAAAAGATACACAGGCATTTATTGAGGAGACAAAAGATGATGATAGGATCACGATCATTGTTGAAGAAGGAAGAGAAAAATTCTTCGGTGATCCACCAACGAAATTACAGAATCCCAAATTCTTCAAACCATTTGAAATGTTTATCAGAATGTATGGACTGCCATCCCATGATGAGATGGATCCAACCATTTTCGTGGCACTGACTTATACCTTTATCTTTGGAGCGATGTTTGGGGATGTTGGTCAGGGATTGTGTTTGTTTATCGGCGGGGGATTACTATATAAGATCAAGAAATGGAATCTAGCAGGAATCATTTCTGTTGCCGGAATTTTTTCTACATTCTTTGGCTTTATGTTTGGAAGCTTCTTTGGATTTGAAGGAACGATCATTAAACCAATGTGGTTATCGCCAATGCATGCGATGATGAAATTACCGTTTGTTGGGCAGTTAAATACTGTATTTATCGTGGCAGTTGCATTTGGTATGGCACTGATCCTGCTTGCGATGGTGTTTCAGATCATCAATGCAAAGAAACGTGGGGATAAAGAAAATTTATTCTTCAGCCCAAATGGAGTTGCAGGACTTGTATTTTATGGATTCCTTGTCTTAACGATCGTGCTTTATATGACAGGTCATAAAACACCAGGAAATATCATGATGATCATTTTCCTTGGAATTCCAGTGATCATGTTCTTATTAAAAGAACCATTAGGACAGCTCGTGGAAGGAAAGAAACCAAAAGCAGAAGGCGGCGTTGGAATGTTTCTGGTGCAGGGATTTTTTGAATTGTTCGAGACGATGTTAAGTTTCTTCTCTAACACGATCTCATTTGTGCGTATCGGGGCATTTGCAGTGAGCCATGCGGCTATGATGGAAGTTGTTCTGATGCTCGGAGGGATCACAGATGGAGCAGGAAATCCAAACTGGATCATCATTGTTCTTGGAAATATTATCGTGTGTGGACTAGAAGGTCTGGTTGTCGGAATTCAGGTATTGCGTCTGGAATATTATGAAATGTTCAGTCGTTTCTATACGGGATCAGGAAGAGAATTCCATCCGTATGACAATCATTCAGGCAAGGAAAATTAGGAGGTATCGGTTATGACATTAGCAATCAAATTAGCGATCATCGCAGCATTAATCTTAAGTATATTTATTCCATTTGGTTATTTTCTTCATGGAGAGAGAACAAAGAAACGTTATAAACGAAGTATTGCATTTAACGCTTTTTTCTTCTTCGGGATCATTGTGATCGCCGGAGTGATGATGTTTGTCACAGATCCGGTACAGGCAGCACAAGCAGGTTCTGATGCAGGAATGGCTACAGGACTTGGATATCTGGCAGCAGCATTATCAACAGGACTTTCTTGTGTTGGTGGTGGTATCGCCGTAGCGAGTGCCGCAAGTGCAGCTTTAGGAGCAATCAGTGAAGATCCAAGTGCTTTAGGTAAATCACTGATCTTCGTAGGTCTGGCAGAAGGTGTATGTCTGTATGGATTGATCATTTCATTTATGATCATTGGTAAACTTGGATAGATCAGGAAGTGATAATTATGAAGATGTATTTGATCAGCGATAACGTAGATACATTGACAGGAATGCGGTTAGCCGGGGTTGATGGGATCGTAGTTCATGAAAGGGATGAATTAAAAGAAACGATCGAGAAAGCTATGAGTGATCCAGAGATTGGGATCGTGCTTTTGACAGAGAAATTTGGAAGAGAATTTCCAGAATTGATCGACGAGATCAAGCTGGAGCGGAAAATGCCGCTTCTGATCGAGATTCCTGACAGGCACGGAACTGGACGGAAGAAAGATTTTATCACGTCTTATGTCAATGAGGCGATTGGATTGAAATTGTAAGCCGGCTGTAGAAGGAAGGTGACAACATTGACAGTAGAAGAAAAGATTTCACATATCAGAGAAGCTGCCATGGAAGAAGCAAGAGCCAGAGGAAATGAAATCATAGATCAGCATCAGAAGGCATTGGAAGGCGTGTTCAAAACACATAAACAAGAAGCTGTGATGCAGGCAGATACGAGAATCAAGACCGAAGCAGCATCGGCAAGGCAGCAGTTAAATACAGTAACATCCAAAGGGCAGCTAAAACTTCGAAGACAATTAAGCCGAGTGCAGAATGAATTAAAAAATAAATTGTTTGAGGAAGTCCGGGCAATGACAGAAGAATATATGAAAACCGAAGCGTATAAAGAATTACTTGTATCCTATATTGTAAAAGCGGCGAGATTCGCAGATGGGAATCCATTGATAATCTATATTAACAGTTCGGATGAGGACAAAAAAGAATTCCTCGAAAAACGAACTGGAATGACAGTAACAGTCAGCGAAGAAGATTTTCTTGGAGGAATCCGTTCGATTATTCCGGGAAGAAATATCTTGATCGATCATTCATTTTCAGGTGCTTTGGAGAAAGAATACGAAGAATTTACCTTTAAAGGGGGTGTGACAGGTGAGTAAGACTGAAACAATTTATGGAATTAACGGACCTGTCATTTATCTGGCTGGAAATACTGGATTTAAGATGTCAGAAATGGTTTATGTCGGCAAAGAAAAATTAGTTGGAGAAGTCATTTCTCTAGATAAAGACCGTACGACGATTCAGGTATATGAAGAAACATCAGGATTAAAACCGGGCGAGATCGTGGAAGCAAGCGGGGAGGCAGTATCTGTCACATTAGCTCCCGGAATCCTTGATAACATTTTTGATGGAATTGAACGTCCCTTAGAGAGGATCGCAGAAAATGCAGGTGCATTTATCACAAGAGGTATCAGCGTAGATTCGCTTGATATGGAGAAATTGTGGGACACAAAATTAGTTGTCAATGAAGGAGATGTTCTTCATGGCGGTGATATCTATGCCCAAGTGCAGGAAACAAGAGCCATCGTACACAAATGCATGGTGCCGCCAGATCTTACAGGAACGGTTACCTTTGTGGCATCTGATGGAGAACATGCGATCAAGGATCATATGATCACGTTAAGATTGGACGATGGAACGGAAAAACAGTTAACAATGATCCAGAGATGGCCAATCAGGGTTCCAAGACCTGTTCACGACAGGATTCCGGCATGTGTGCCACTGGTAACAGGCCAGAGGATACTGGATACAATGTTTCCGATTGCCAAAGGTGGAACTGCGGCAATTCCAGGTGGTTTTGGTACTGGAAAGACAATGACACAGCATCAGATTGCGAAATGGTCCGATGCGGATATTATCATTTATATCGGATGCGGGGAACGTGGAAATGAGATGACACAGGTATTGGAAGAATTTTCAGAATTAGTTGATCCAAAGAGTGGTAATCCATTGATGGACCGAACAACACTGATCGCCAACACATCCAATATGCCGGTAGCAGCACGTGAAGCATCTATTTATACAGGACTTACGTTGGCAGAATATTACCGTGATATGGGATATGATGTCGCGATCATGGCGGATTCTACTTCAAGATGGGCAGAAGCGTTAAGAGAATTGTCCGGTCGTCTGGAAGAGATGCCAGCAGAAGAAGGATTTCCGGCATATTTAGCTTCCAGATTATCTGCCTTTTATGAGAGAGCTGGAATGATGCACAACCTAAATGGAACGGATGGTTCTGTAACGATCATCGGTGCAGTATCTCCGCAGGGAGGAGATTTCTCAGAGCCAGTTACACAGAATACCAAACGATTTGTCCGTTGCTTCTGGGGACTTGATAAATCTTTGGCTTACGCAAGACATTTTCCAGCGATTCACTGGTTAACGAGTTACAGTGAATATCTGACAGATCTCGGCGGCTGGTACAGAGATCATGTATCCCCCAATTTTGTGGACTATCGAAATCGTCTGATGGCGATCTTAAATCAGGAAAGTAGTTTGATGGAGATCGTAAAACTGATCGGTGGGGATGTTCTTCCAGATGATCAGAAATTAACGTTAGAGATCGCAAGGGTGATCCGATTAGGATTTCTGCAGCAAAATGCTTTCCATAAAGATGACACTTGCGTGTCCATGGAGAAGCAATTTAAAATGATGGAAGTTATTTTATATCTGTATCAAAAGAGCAGGGAACTTGTAGCGAGAGGAATGCCAATGAGCGTGCTAAAAGCAGAAGGGATCTTTGAGAAAGTCATTGCGATCAAATACGATGTTCCGAATGACAATCTGCAATTACTGGATCTTTACCGTAAACAGATTGATGATTTCTATGACGCAGTACTGGAAAAGAATGCATAAGGAGGCGGTCATTTTATGGGAATTGAATATTTAGGACTAAGCAGCATCAATGGTCCGCTTGTCATTCTGGAAGGAGTACAGGACGCATTTTTTGATGAGATCGTCGAATTTACGGTTGATGGAAAAACGAAAAAAATCGGAAGGATCATTGAATTATACGAAGATAAAGCGGTGATTCAGGTATTTGAGGGAACGGAAAATATGTCCCTTGATAATACAAGAACAAAATTAACTGGACACCCGATGGAAGTCTCTCTTGCACCAGATATGCTAGGGAGAACATTTAACGGAATCGGAAAACCAATCGATGGATTAGGACCACTGATCACCGATGTCAAACGAGATGTCAACGGTCTTCCATTAAATCCGGTCCGCAGAAAATATCCAAGAAACTATATCCGTACAGGTATTTCAGCAATTGACGGATTAACAACACTGATCCGTGGACAGAAACTTCCCATCTTCTCAGGAAACGGACTTCCACACGATCAGCTGGCAGCCCAGATCGTAAAACAGGCATCTCTTGGTGATGGTTCAGATGAGCCATTTGCGGTAGTCTTTGGAGCAATGGGTGTCAAACATGATGTTGCGGATTTCTTTCAGAAGACATTTGAGGAAAGTGGTGTTGCAGATCATGTATGTATGTTCTTAAATCTTGCAAATGACCCAGTTGTAGAACGATTGATCACACCAAAAGTAGCCTTAACTGCAGCAGAATATCTTGCATTTGACTGTAATATGCATATCTTAGTTATCCTGACAGATATGACATCGTTTGCGGAAGCGATGCGTGAGGTATCTTCATCGAAAGGAGAAATTCCATCCAGAAAAGGATATCCAGGATATTTGTACAGTGAACTTGCAACATTATACGAACGTGCAGGAATCATCGAAGGAGCAGAAGGTTCGGTCACACAGTTACCAATCTTAACTATGCCAAATGATGATATCACTCATCCAATTCCTGACTTAACCGGTTATATTACAGAAGGGCAGATCGTACTGGATCGTAACTTAAACGGACAGACCATTTATCCACCAATCAGTGTTTTGTCATCGCTTTCTCGTCTGATGAAAGATGGAATCGGAGAAGGATACACAAGAGAAGATCATCAGGATCTTGCAAACCAGTTATTTTCCGCTTATGCGAAAGTGGGAGAAGCAAGAAACTTAGCATCTGTTATCGGAGAAGATGAGTTATCACCAATTGATAAAAAATATCTGGAATTTGGAAAGGCATTTGAGGAACGATATATCGGTCAGGGGCCGGAAGAAAACCGTTCCATGATCGAAACATTGGATCTTGGATGGGAATTATTAAAGATCCTGCCAAGAGAAGAATTGGATCGAATCGACACGAAGATCATCGATAAATACCTGCCAAAAGAGCAGGAAAGCTAAAGGTGGTGAGATTATGGACCCACGAGAATTCCCGACCAAAGGAAATCTGATCGCAGCCAAGAACTCTCTTACATTGGCAAAACAGGGTTACGATCTGATGGATAAAAAAAGAAATATCCTGATTCGTGAGCTGATGGATCTGATCGATGAGGCGAAAGATATTCAGGAAGAGATTGATACAACATTTACAAGAGCGTATGCATGCCTTCAGAGGGCGAATATCCAGCATGGGATCAGTAAGGTAGAAGAACTTGCCTATACAGTTCCGATCGAGGACTCGATACAGATTCAGACAAGAAGTATCATGGGAACAGAGATTCCACATGTGAAATATGATGCACACGAGAATCAGTTGACATATGCGATGGATGGGACATTTGAATCAATTGATGTTGCCAGGGAAGCGTTTCGGCAGGTGAAGGATCTGACAATTAAATTGTCAATGGTTGAAAATGCGGCGTATCGTTTAGCAACTAGTATTAAGAAAACGCAGAAGAGGGCAAATGCGTTGAAGAATATTACGATTCCGACTTATACCGGGTTGGTTTATAAGATTTCGAATGAGTTGGAAGAGAAGGAAAGAGAGGAATTTACACGGCTTAAAGTGATTAAGCGGATGAAGCAGAAAGGATGAATTTAATCCAAACAAAAGGACAGAAGATTGCCCTCAATCATCAATCTTCTGTCCTTTATGACATTTCCATGAAATCACATCTCCATAGCTTTCAAAAAGAAATCCTCACTACCAAAATTTCCAGATTTCAATATAAGCTGCAAATACCTATTTTCTTCAGGAATTAAAACAGGAACCCCAGGGCAGATTTCCTGTCCAATATAAAAAGAGGAATACCCTAATCCTGTAGTAACAGCTCCAGAGGTTTCTCCACCAGCAACAATGATCTTATGATAGTTATGATCCTTTGCATAAACAGCAATAAAAGACAGAATAGATTCTATTTTCTTAGCTGCTGTATAAAATTGCAGGGGATTTTTTTTCCTGTTTTAAAATCTTTCAACACAGCATCACTATATATTAACAATGGACTTTTCTGCGCATCAATAAGTGATGTAATGTAAGTTAGATCATAGTAGTCGAGAAGGAAATCCATAACAGGCCCAATATTTCCTTTTGGGGTAGAATCAAAAGTAGAGCAATATTTATAATATAAATGTTCTACCTGATACTGTTCTAAAAACAGCAGGACATCATGAACTTTCTTGATTGCATCAGATACAGGAACACTGCGTATTTTCAAAGCAAAAACTACACAGTCACAATCAGGAAGCATTAGAGGAATTCCTGTTAATAAGACAACATTTGCGTGCTTCCGTTTCAGAAAACTTGCAGCATCGGCTCCGCCTGTGAAATCATCTGCAATCACAGCAAGTTTAATACGATTCATAAGTACACCCCTTCCATCAACAAACGATATGATTCTAATAAACGATATTACTTAGGAAGAAATTGTGTAAGATCAGTTTCTTCATCGTAAACACGCAGCATTTCAATATTTTTGATCTCAAAAATAAGAAGATCAACCGTAGTCAGTGTTGGAGTATATCCTTTTACAATGTGGCCACCAAAGACCTGACCAGAAGCATCACACATTGTCGCATGAAAATGTGTGTCATAGTCATTGTTATTTTGACAAACAACACCTGTTCCATTTAGAAATTCTACTGGACCGTCTTTTTGAAGAACATCGCCATATCCAGCACCAACTTTCGCATCTTCTTTTGGAACAAGATTCATATAACCACATTTTTTGAAACTTCCCAAACAGGTAACGTAAGCATGTTTAATATCATTTTTTTACATACTTCTTCAATACCTTCGATCAAATCTGTGTCGGGCAGTAATCTTGCAGCAACTGTTTTACCTGTAGTTCCGCAGGCATCATGAAAACGTATCATAATAAAATCCTCCTTACCAAGCTCTATTTTCCTGATCAAATAAATTCACATAATGTTCCAGACGGTCAGAATATCCCTTGATAAAAGACGGAATCAACTGCCATTTATCAAAGTTTTTATCTTGAATAAAAGTTTCTAATTCTTCTTTCCCGGCAACGACAAGTTCTGTTGCAAGGTTGACTTTCTGAATACCATTTTTTACAGCTTTTCTTAAATTTTCATCACCAGTTCCACTTCCACCATGTAATACAAGTGGTATATCTACAACATCGGTAATCTGTTTTAACAGATCAAAATCGATGTGAGGAGTGCCGTGATAACGTCCATGAGCAGTTCCGATTGCTACAGAAAGACAGTCAATTCCTGTCTCTTCAACAAATTTTTTCACCTCTTCAGGCTTTGTAAAATGATCAGAAACATCGGAAGAATAATCTTCACTCTGACCGACATGGCCTAATTCAGCTTCTACACTGATATTAAGAGGACGGCACATTTTCACAGTCTCTTTTGTCTGTGCGATATTATCTTCATAGCTTAAAGAAGAACGATCGACCATAATGGAAGTAACACCATAATTATCATTTTTTTTGCTCGATCAAGAATTTCCTTCATTGTAACTAACATAAATACCTCCTTCGTAAAAAAATATTTTCGCAAAAGTCAATAAAAAATAGATGAAATAAAAATATATTTCATCTACATAAAAATTCATATCTAAAATTTAGTTTCGCTAAGCAATAATTCTACATCGTTTATCTGAGTTGGCAATTTATCATCAAAATTAAAGAGAGGATAATTTTTAATAACATAAATGAGAGCATCATTGACAGCGAGTTCTAATAAATGAGAATCAGCACGAACATTTTGATCATGCATTTCATTCGTGTCGTTAATCTGTAAAATAGCATCTGAAAAATCCATGATCTGAGAGTTTGGATCAGCAGTGATCACAAGAATCTTCATTTCTTTTTTCTTAGCAAGGGAAAGCGCTTTTAAAACCTGTGTTGAAGCACCAGAACGACTGATCGCAATTACAAGATCAGAAGCAATCGGGATTGTATTTCCAGCCCCTATAATATGACACATTCTGGCTTCACAGATCAATTTTGCAGCACAGAGCAGATCATTTGTAGAGATGAAACTTGAGAGTGAACGAATGCGGTTTGCACAAGCAGAAAATATTTTTTCACTTGTAAGTAAGGGGGCATTGTTTAACATATCATTGTCTTTTTATGCGACATCATTTGAAAGAAGAAGCCGCATTTGGAAGAAACCATTATACCCTAGATGTTTTGCCATTCTGACAATGGAAGCTTCACTTGCATGAGCTTTTTTAGCAAGCTGTGAGATATTAAGAAGGGTTACTTCTTCAAGATGATCAAGGATATATTGTGCAGTTTTTTTCTCTGCAGGAAAGAGTTCTTCAAAGTTATGTTTAATATTTTCGATGACTGATGTTTTTATAATTTGCATGGACAGCTCCTTTCTGATACTAAGAAAGTTAACACGAATTATAAAGTGTGTCAATTTGATATCTTTCAAAAAGTGGAAATGCGAAAAGTGGAAATGTGGAAATTCAAATGCGGAAATGGAGGAAAATGTGGAAATATAAAAGCGGAAGTACCTTTGGTTTGGAATAGACTAAAAACTATAGAAATGTCACAAAAGAAATCATATAATAAACCCATCGAAAGACAAAAGTGACAAAAGAAAGGAGCCAAGTCATGAAATTAAAAATGGTAGGTCTTGGGAAAATGGGATTTAATTTAGCCCTGAATATGAAAGACCACGAGGTTGATGTAGAAGGATTCGATGTAAATGAAGAAGCCAGAAAGAAGGCTGAAGAATCTGGAATTAAATCATATGAAACTCTAAAAGATCTGGTATCTGCGGATCAGAAAGATGTGATCTGGGTTATGTTACCAGCTGGAAAGATCACAAATTCAGTATTAGATGAATTAAGTGGTTTATGTAAAAAAGGAGACATCGTGATCGATGGTGGAAATTCAGATCATCGAGACAGCTTAAAGACAGCAAAGAAGATGGAAGAGAAAGGAATTTATTTCTTTGATATTGGAACAAGTGGAGGGGTTTACGGAGCAAGACACGGAGCAAGTTTTATGTGTGGAGGAGATCCGGAAGTATTTAAAAATGATCTTCAGGAAATGTTAGAAAGCATTGCAACAACAAACGGATGTCTTTACACAGGAAAAACAGGAAGTGGTCATTATCTTAAAATGATTCACAATGCAATGTTATATGGATACATGCAGACATTAGGAGAAGGATTTGAACTTCTTGAAAAAAGTGAATTTGATTACGATCTGGAACAGGTTGCAGATTCACTTAGTAAATCAAGTGTTATTAGAGGATGGCTGTTAGAACTTGCAGCAAATGCATTTAGAAAAGATCCAGATCTAGAAAAGATCAAAGGAGTTGTTGGAGCAAGTAAAACAACAGGATGGACAATCGAGTCTGCTTGTGAACTTGGAGTTCCAATCCCAATTATTTCTACTTCACTGATGATGCGTTTAAGATCAAAACAGGATGATTCATTTTCAGCGAAAGTGATCGCATCTTTAAGAGATGAGGTTGGAGGACACAAAGCTCAGTCAAAATAAAGGAGAAATTATATGTGGTTTTACAAGATTGAAAGAGATGAAAAAAATAAAAATATCAATATCACATGGAATACGACAATGACATACATCAAAAGTATTCTAGGAGTTGTCGGTGTAGGAGCATGTTTGTTTAATCTTGTATGGCTTGCAGCAATATGCTTAACGATTTTAGCTGTGGCACTGACATATTATTTATATCGATATGGTCTTTTCTCCATCTTCTTACTCTCCTTTACCTGACTTCACGATCCTGGACATGATCAGCTCAGATGTAGCTTCCTCACCACTTACCTCACCTACGAATCTGCCCTCGTTCATGATATAGATTCTGTCTG
>ENA-OQDL01001311-OQDL01001311.1-human-gut-metagenome-genome-assembly--contig:-NODE-1311-length-12653-cov-5.588616_pt1 | contig 12653 bp, 8 predicted proteins | sample MGYA00242782_ERZ504609 | MGnify/ENA primary metagenome ERZ504609 (study PRJEB26092, sample SAMD00036320) | human gut metagenome | host: Homo sapiens | study: EMG produced TPA metagenomics assembly of... | reverse complement strand
CAGCAGTTCGATGGGATCCATCGCGCCCCTTTGCTGTGGAACAGGTCCGCCAACGATTTCGAGGGGACGTATTCCATAATCAGAAAGCCGATGCCGTCATGCTCGTAGTATTCGAACAACGCAGCGATATTCGGATGCGCCAGATTGGCGGAATTATGGGCTTCGGCACGCAGGCGGCGTAGCTTGGCCTCGGCGTTGGTCACGTCCGAGCGCAGCGCCTTGATGGCCACTTCACGGCCGAGCTGAATATCGTAGCCTTTCCAGACCTCGCCCATACCGCCTTGCGCAAGACGCGAATCAAGACGATATCGGCGGTGAATAAGCTGTCCTTCGATAAGTTTCACTGCTGCAAAGCCTCCTGCATCATCGCGCGCATGATCGGGCCAGCGGCGAGCGAACCGTACACATCTGTGTTATGCACCAACACCGCGACGGCGATTTGCGGATCGTCCGCCGGCGCGAAACCGATCACCCAGCCGTCGATGGCAGAGTTGTCGGTACCGATTTGTGCGGTACCGGTTTTGGCCGCCACCTTGATGCCGTCGATGGCCAGCTGCGGATTGGCCTCGGTCACCACGCTTTCCATCATCGTGGTGAGCTTGTCTGCGGAATCCTCGCTGAATGCGTTGGCCATGGTCTGCGGCTTGGTCTGCGAAAGCACGGTGAGATCGGCGGCGCGCACACGATCGACCAGCGTGGGCTGCATCAGTTTGCCGTTGTTGGCGATTGCCTGCGCGACCATCGCCATCTGCAATGGCGTGGCCGTGGTGTCGCCTTGGCCGATGGACGCCAGCGCAAGCTTGTCGTCGGTCGGATCAGAGGGGAATGTGGACGCGGTGGCCGTCATCGGGGTGCCCGTGGATTCGGTGCCGTCAATGGTGATGGTGCTGCCGAAACCAAGCTTGGTGGCCATGTCCGAAACCTTGCTCGCGCCGAGTTTCACGCCAAGCTGGGCGAACGCGGTATTGGACGACCATGCGACGGCCTCTTGCAGGGAGATCTGCCCGTTGACGCCATCGGCCTGTGCCTCGGCGTTCGGCAACTGTGTGGCGGTTCCCGGCAAGGTATAGCTGGCGCCCGCAGGAATCTTCGTGTCCGTCTGATAATCGCCGGTTTCCAGCGCAGCCGAGGCGACGATGGTCTTGAACGTGGACCCTGGTGGGTACAGCTGCGAGGTGGCGCGGTTGATTAGAGGGCTATTTTGGCCCGCAGAAAGTTCGTTGTAGGCCTGAGACGCGGCTTTGGTGTCATGGGTCGCCAGTTTGTTCGGATCATAACTGGGCGTGCTCACCATGGCGAGGATACGGCCGGTGTTGACTTCGATGGCCACCGCCGCACCATCGCGCGTACCGAGCTGATCGTAGGCAACCTGCTGCAGCTTGGGGTCGATGGAGGTTTCGATGGACGCGCCCTGATTCGTAGTGCCGGTGAGCATGGCCTTGGCCCGCTGCCAGATCAATGAATCGGCCTCACCGTTGAGCAGCATGCTGCGGGAGGCTTCCAGGCCGCGATCGGCGGTCTGGTTGATGGAGAAGAAGCCGGTGACCGGAGCATACAGAGGACCGTTGGAATAGGTGCGCAGGTATTTGAACGCGTCGTTGACCGGTTCGGATTTGGCCATGACCGTGCCGTCCGAGGCCAGAATGGCACCGCGGTAGGCACCGAGCTGGTGGTACAGCGAACGGGCGTTGCGCGGATCGTTGTTCAGCGCGTTGGCCCGTACCGCCATGATGATGGTGGACGACAGGCCGAGAATCACGAACAGCGCTACCACGGCGGTGAAAAGCTGACGAAGATATTTGTTCATACGCGAGTGCCTCCGTTAACGGGAGGAAGCGGGGGAATCGTACCGGTAGGCGTGTACGGTTCATCGGCGCCGGCATACGCCGGAGTGGTGGCATCCACAATGGGCTCGGCGATGGGGGCCGCAGCAGAGCCCGCAGAGGTCACAATTGCGGGCACTTCGGGTGCCTCAAGTGTGTCTGGCGCGTGCTTGGTGATGTCCACAATGGGGTCGTCAAACGATTCCGACTCGGACTGCGACGCCGTAGCCGACGCGCTGCGAGGCTGAACGATCGGCTCAGTGGCGCGGGCCCGGGCCTCAAGTTCCTTGTTGCGCAGCACGGCCAAAGCCTCGTACTGGAACGTATCCGAGGTCAGCTCCGGCTCGGGCGCATTGGCCGAATTCGAGATGATGATGAGCAGGGTCGCGAGAATATAGTTGGCGATCAGACTGGAGCCACCGGCCGCCATATAGGGCAGGGTCAGACCGGTCAGAGGAATCACCAGCGTGATGCCGCCGACCACGGTGAACACCTGGAAGGCCATGGTGAACACCAGTCCGGAAGCGAGCAGCTTGCCGAAGCCATCCTTGATTTTCATGGCGGTGATAAAGCCGGAGGCAATGATGAGCAGGTAGAGCATCAAAATGGCCAGGACGCCCATCAGACCGAGTTCCTCGCCCAGAGAGGCGTAGATGAAATCGGAGTTCGCAAACGTAACGAGCGAAGGATGGCCTTGGCCGAGACCGGTGCCGAGCATGCCGCCTGATGCCAGGCCGAAAATGCCGGTGACCAGCTGCCAGGAGCCGCCGGGGGTCTTGTTGTATTGCTCGTTGCTGAACGGGTGCAGCCAGGCATCGACTCGCTGACCCACGTGGCTGAACATGCCTGCGGCCAGCACGGCACCCGCGGCGAACGCGATCAGACCGATGATGATCCAGCTTTTACGGCCGGTGGCCGTGTACAGCATGGCCACGAACATGGCGAAGAACATAAGCGAGGTGCCCAGATCATGCTGCATGATGAGCACGCCCATCGAGGCGATCCACACCACGATGATCGGGCCGAGATCCTTGATACGCGGCAGCTGCAGACCGAGCATCTTCTTACCGCCCACGGCCAGCTGGTCGCGATGGTCGAACAGGTAGGCGGCGAAGAAGAACGCAAGGAACAGCTTGGCGAACTCGCCCGGCTGGAACTGGCCCAGTCCCGGAATCCTGATCCAAATGCGCGCGCCGTTCACTTCCTGGCCGACAAACGGCAGCATCGGGGCGAGCAGCAGCACCAAGCCCACCACCATCGACACGTAGGAGAAGCGCCGCAGCACGCGGTAGTCCTTCAGGAAGATGATGAGCAGCGCGGAAAGCACGATGGCGATGCACAGCCAGATCAGCTGACGTTGGGCAACCGCCCAACCTTCGCTCTGGTCAATGCGAGCGATCATGGTCACGCCGGTGGCGGTCAGCAGTAGCACGCAAGGCAGAATCGACTGGCTGGCGTACGGCTGGAAGCGCACAATCAGCCCCCACAGCACCAGAAACAGCACTACGGCCAATGCCAGCATGCCGGCGTATTGCATAGGGAATTCGCCGGCGGTGCGCTGGAACATCTGGATGAACGCCAACGCACTGATTGCCATGGCAATCAGCAACAAAGAAATCTGACGTAGACGGGTAACGATCATTGAGAATCTCCCGTGGCCGCGTTGTCGGCCGCTCCGATACCGGATTTATCCGAGGAATCGGATGAGCTTGACGAACCGGACTTGTCTGACGAGGAGCCGGACTGGCTGGACGAATCCTCGGTGCTGTCCTTGGAATCGCTCTGGGAGCTGTCTTTGGAACTGTCCGGGGAATTGGACGCCTCGGCCTTCTTGGCGGCGTCGGCTTCCTGCTGCTTGGCCAGTTTGCGCATTTCGGTGCGGATAATACCCACATGCGACTGCGCTTCGTCCAACGAACCGACTGTGATGCCTTGGCTCAGCTGGTCACGCCATGTCTGAGGCAGGTCCGCGGTGGCGATATTGGTGGTCTGCACTTCGTGCGAAAGCTCAAGTCCAAAGAGATTGGTCGGCACGCCACGATAAATGGCCACGGTGCCGTTGCTATCTCCCACGTAGTAGTGCGTCTGGCTCCACGTGTACGCGCCCCAGCCAGCGCCGGCCAATGCCAGCACGGCAAGAATGCAGGTAATAATCACCGCAAGCTTATTGCGGCGCTTCTTGGTGCGCGTGGCCTTCTTCTGCTCGACCTGCTCATCGCGGATGGCTTTGGCCACATCCGGGTCGTTGGGGTCGGCGGACAGGCGCCCATCCGGCTTTTGCACCACCGGAATCTCACCGGTATCGGGATTGGCTCGTTCACCGGTCTCCTCGCGGACGGTGGACGGCTGCACCACGCGTGTGGACGACGGTTTGGCCGTGGTTTGCGCGGTCTCCGCCTCGTGCGCGCTGGCGGGCTGAATCAATGCTGCGGCGCGCTGGGCGGGGGAATCATCCTCCCGCAGTGCGGGCGCGGTAGCCACCGGCTCGTTGACGATGTCGGCAATCGGCTCAAGATTACGGCTGGCGGCACCGCCGACCAACGGCGTTTGGTGCGGCAGATCGAACGCATCGGCATCCAACGCCAACGTGGCATCCGCAATAACGGCCGTGACATTATCGGTGCTGCCCGCCCGCAGTGCCATCTGCACCAGACGCTGCGCGCATTCGCCCTGATCGGACAGCGTGGTCATCGTCTCTTCGATGGTGGAATCTTCCAGCACACCGCACAGACCGTCCGAGCACAGCAGCCAACGGTCGGCGGGGTGGGCTCGGCGAATCGAAATATCCGGGCGCGGGTCAATGTCAAAGTCGCCAAGCACGCGCATCACGACGTTGCGCTGCGGGTGGTTCTTGGCTTCGGACGGGGTGATACGACCGGTGTTGATGAGGTGCTGCACGTAGCTGTGGTCGCACGTGATGCGGCTCAGGTGTCCGTCGCGCAGCAGGTAGGCGCGCGAATCGCCGATATGGGCGATGACCCAGTAGCCGGCCACCAATGCCACTGCGGTAACGGTGGTGCCCATGCCGGCAAGCTTGCGTTCGCGCTTGGCCTTGCCGACGATGGCGTCATGCGCGGCCATAACGGAGGTCTCCATCATGCGGGAGATCGTCTCGACGTTGCCACCGGTGTCGTCCTGCTCGATGTGGGCCAGTGACCGGATGGCGATGGAGGATGCCGTATCGCCGCCGGCGTGACCGCCCATGCCGTCGCACATGGCGATGAGATGCTCGCCGGCGAAGGAGGAATCCTGATTGTTCGCGCGCACGGTGCCCACATCGGACACCGTGGTGGAATACAGGAACAGCGGTTGTGAAGCGGCGGATTTTGGCATGCGGCTACCTCAGTTCGAAGGTGGTGGCGCCGATGCGCACAGGAATACGAGCGGGCAGGATGGTGGGGCGGCTGATGCGCTGCTGGTTGACCACGGTGCCATTGGTGGAGTTCAGGTCTTCAATGGCCCACTGCCCGGAGCGCGTGTCACGGTAGACACGGGCATGGTGGGAAGACACGAATTCGTCATCGAGCACCACGGTGTTCGAGGCGGCGCGGCCAAGCGTGATGTCGGCTTCGGCCAGCGGCACGGAGCTGCCGGCAAGCGGACCATCGATGATGACCAACAGGGTAGGCTGCGCCGAGGCGGCGGACGACGCGGAAGCGCTGGGCTGGCGATGCGGGCGCGGCGCAGCTGCCTGCGGCGTTTCGGCCTTGGCCTTATGCACTTCACGCTCACGGCGACGACGCGCGCGCGAAGGTCGCGGACTGAACGTCTCGATGTCCTTGCGCAGCGAACGTACGGCCAGCCAGATGAATATCCACAGCAGGATCAGGAATCCATACTTGAGCAGGGCGAATGTCAGTTCGGTCATAAGTGGACGACTTTCGGGCGTGTGCTCGACTACTCCTGGGCTTGGGCGGAGGCCCAGTACAGGATGCGGGTTCGGCCGATGGTGATCGTGTTGCCGTCGAGCAGCGTGGCGGCGGGCACTTGGTGGCCCTCCACGTACGTGCCGTTGGTCGAACCCAGGTCGCGGGCGATCACGCCGTTATCCGTGATGTCGATTTCCAGGTGCTTGCGGGAGATGCCCGGATCGTCGATGACGATATCGCAACCGGAACCGCGGCCGATTACCGTCTTGTCTTTGGTGAGCAGGTACTGGTTGCCGTTCACCTCGAGCACCGGGCTATCCTCGGTCTGCGCATCGGTGGTGACCGGCACGGCATTGCCCTGCACGGATTCGGAGGTGAGGTTGAAGTTGCCCTTGGACAGGTCAAGGTCTTCCTCGAAGATCACGATCACCGGGCCCACGAAGGCGTAATGCTGGCTCTTCGCGTACTCGGTGAGGTTATCGGCCAGTTCGTTGGCCAGGGTCTCGCTACCCCATGCCTCGATACGGTCGAAGTCAGGAGTACTGAGCTTGAAACGGTATTCATTCGGGGCCACCGTGCGGTCACGGCCCACGGGCATGGCCTCGGCGTCAATCTCGCGCTCCAAGGCGCTGGAAAGATCGACAGGCTGCAGGTCTTTGGAGCCAAACTTGGCGAATACTCCGTTGACTGCACCCTCCACGCTTTTTTCAAAACGGTCGAGAACGCTCATAGTCCTCCCTTTCTAATCTTCACCCATCCTACGCGGTGATGGGAATATGAGACAAAAAACCGGTCTTTCACGTGACGATGAGTGCAAAATATCCAAAAATTCAGGGCGGAAATGGGTGCGGCGCACCACCCGAGGTGCTTTACCGGTGGAGCACCTCGGGTGGGATGCGCGTGTTATCGATTTGTCAGGCCAGCGCGTCGCGCAGGAAATCGCGCTGGAGGGTGAGCAGGTTTTCGGCCACGGTCTCGTCATTGGTCATATGGGTGATGCCCGTCAACGGCAGGAAGGTGTGCGGGCGACCCGCCGCCATCAGGGCTTGCGAGAGGCGCAGGCTGTGGGCGATGGTGACGTTGTCGTCGGCGAAACCGTGGATCAGCATAAGCGGGCGCTCGAGTTTCGGTGCGTCCTGCACGATGCCGTTTCGGTAGTAGACATCCGGGTCGAGGCCCAGATAGCGCTCGGTGTAGTGCGTGTCGTACAGCGTCCAGTCGGTGGGCGGGGCGCCGGCGCATGCGGCCTTGAACACGTTCGGCGCGTCCAGCACGGCCAGTGCGGACAGGAAGCCGCCGTACGACCAGCCGATCATGCACACCTTGTCGAGGTCCGGCATGGGAATCGCCTCCCGCTGGCGGGAGGTGGCGCGAAGCGCCGGTGGGTGGTTCTCGGCGTCTGCCTGATCGCCCGCAGCCGGCTGTGCCGCACGTGATTCCACATCGGCGTTGAGCCGGGCGACGGCCTCGGGCAGGGCGTTGACGGCCTCGACCTGATCGGCCAGCGTTACGTCCTTCATATCCTCGAAGATCTCGCGGTCCCATGCCGGGCCGCGGCCGGTGGTGCCACGGCCGTCTGCCGTGACCACCAGGAAGCCTTGGTCGGCCCACCACTGGCCCTCCCAGTAGAAGGACTGCGAGGCGATGACCTGCTGGAAGCCGGGCCCGCCGTACGGCTTCATCAGCACCGGCAGCTTCTCGGCGTGCGCGTACGGGCTTTCCGGGCTCGGCGCGATGATCGCCGTGTACAGCTGGTGCTCGCCCAGTCGCGTAAACGTGACGTTCGATGTAAAGCCGGGTTCGGCCGCCGTGGACGCGATAGTGGCGCTCTGTTCTCCCAGAATATGCCGCATCTGGGCGCGGGCGGAACGCATATCGCGGCCGGAGACCACGATGCCGCGCTCGCCGCGCGAGGCGGTCCACTGGCCGGGATCGGTCGTGACCGGCGTGATCGTGCCGTTGTAATCGATACTCACCACGTCGAAACTGCGGGCGTCGTGGTCGCCGAATACGGACTCGGTGGCGGCCGCATCGGCCCAAGCGTCCGGCACCTCAGGCGCGATTTCGGGCGCGCGCTGCACCACGGCCAGCACATCCTCGTCGGTCACGGCGAGCACCGTGCGCACGTTCCAGCCAGCCGGCGTGAACGGGCGGCCGTCCATTGTCAGACGGTTGGTGTCCGTGGCCATATCGTTGAGCGAGCACACCAGACGACCATCCGGCGTGTAGGCGGGCGTGCCGTGAACCAAGTCGATCCACTGCTCGTTCGCGTGCTCCTCAAGCACACGCGTGGCACCCAGCGCGGCCCCATCCGCCGCGACTGCCACCTCAAGCACCTGATCGCGGGTCTGACGGCGGTTCTGCACCAGCACCAGCGGATCGTGGCCGCGACGCCAGTTCACGGCGGCCACATACTCGTACGCCTCGCGATCCCAATCCACATCGGCGTTGCCGGTGATGCCTGCGTACCGGTCGTTCTCATCGAACGCCAGCGTGATCACGGTCAGATACACGTCGGCATTGCGGGTCAGCGCGCGCGGGTAACGGCGGCCGGCGTCCGGCTTCTCGGGGTCAGCCGGATCGCTGATGTGCCAGGTCGGCTCGTCGGCGGTGTCGAAGGACTCGAACAGCACGTGCTGCGAATCCGGGGCCCACCAGAAGCCGTCGTATCGGTCCATCTCCTCGCCGGCCACGAACTCGGCCAGACCGATTTTCCACGTGTTTTCGGCCGGATTGCCGTCCTCATCCTCCACGCTCACGCCGTAGACGGCGGTGATGCGGTCACCTAGTTCGCCGCCGATATCGACCAGCATCAGGTAGCTGCCCGTGGTGTACAGCACATGTTCGCCATCCGGGGCGATGCGCGGGTTCAGCACCGGCGTGTACATCGCCGGGTCCTCATCGAGCCATTCGCCGGCCAGTTCACGGGTGTGCGGCTCGGGTGCGCCGGTCTCGTCATTCCAATCGATGTCGGTCAGGAACAGGCGGCCGTTGATGGTGAACACGATGCGATTGCCGTCGTCATCTGCGGAGTATCCGACGATGCCGGTGCCGCCTTCGCGCGCACGCTCGCGGCGGGCCTTCTCCTCGGCCGGCACGTCCTCGCTGTCGGCGGTTGCGCCCAGCAGTTCGCGCGGGTCGGCCAGCTTGGTCTCATGGTGTTCGCCGGACTCGTCGAACCAGCTCAGCCACAGTGCGGTCACCAGATCCTCGGGGCCGTCGGAGCGCAGGAACAGGGCCCGCGAGCCGTCGCCCACGGTCTGTGCGGAGCGCGGTGCGCCGCAGCCGAAGCGCAGCGTGCGCGCCCGGAGGCGTGGGAAATGCTTGATTGCGTCATTGACATCATTGGTTTCGCTCATACCTCACAACCTACGCGCCTGTGCGGTCAGTGGCGCGCAGGCTTGCGACGCATTCCCGGGAATGTGTCGTGGTGTGGGTGCGAGGTGTGGGCGTGAGGCTTGTCCTAAGATGGGAGCCATGCAGGTGACGATGATCGACGAAAACAAGTACGCCGAAACGATGGCCGACGTGGTGCTGCCCGCGCTCGAGCAATGCCGCGAGGAGGGCTGGTTCGATCCGTCCGCCGCCGAACGTTCGGCCGGGGTCGAGCCGCTGTCCGGCATTATGGACACCGGCGGCCGCTCGGGCCAGCTGCACTACCTGTGCTACGACTCCGCCAAATTCGACGCGATTCGCGAGCAAGGCGCCACCGCCACCTTCCGCGGGGCCATCGTCATCAGCCACGGCTTCACCGAGTTCGCCGAAAAGTACGACGAGCTCGTCTGGTACTTCCTGCTTGCCGGCTACTCGGTGTGTGTACTCGAGCATCGCGGCCACGGCAAGTCCGCGCGCGACGTGGACAACCGCTGCATGGTGTGGATTGATGACTGGCAGCGCTACGTGGCCGATCTGGCCGGCTTCGCCGAAACCATCGGCCAGCAGTACGCGGCCGGCATGCCGCTGAACCTGTTCTGCCATTCGATGGGCGGCGGCATCGGCGCGGCCGTGTTGGAGCGATACCCCACCCTGTTCGACAAAGCGGTGCTCTCTGCCCCGATGATCGCCCCCGCCACCGGCATGCCGCTGGGCGTGGCCCGTGTGCTGGTCGGCGCGCTGTGCGGACTCGGCTTCGGCAAGAAGCGCGTGTTCGGGCAGTCGGGCTTCACGCCGGAATTCTCGATGGAAGGCAACGAGGGCGCTTCCGAAGCGCGTGAACGCTGGTACTTCAAGCTGCGTTGCGAGAATAGCGAATACCAGACCTACTGCGCGGCGTTCGAATGGGTGCGCCAAGCGTTGAAGCTCAACCGGGCCATACTGAATCCGTCCGCCTGCGCCGAAGTGGAGACGCCGGTGCTGCTCTTCCAGTCCGGACGCGACATCTGGGTACTCAATAAGCCGCAGAATCACTTCGTCCAACTGGTCAAGGACGGCGGCGGCGAGGCGAACATCGTGCGCTTCCCCGAATCGCGCCACGAAATCTTCTCCATGCCCAACAGCACTTACAAGCCCTACCTCGAAAAGATCCTCGGCTTCTACGACGACCCCATGATTGCCTGCGCCGCGTACTGATGTAGCTCTTCACCCATTGTTCACCGTGCGGTCACCTTGTGGCCCGACCCGCTTTAGATGGCGGGAGAGCCATGGAATTATGGGCATAATGTCTTCTCTCCGCCGCCGCGGTTGCGGCCGCGGTATGTGCCGGCGTGCTCGCGTTGACCGGTTGCACGGCGTTCAATAATTCCGATGACGGCACAGCGGACGGCAACGGCACGTCCGCCACCACGCAGACCTTCCAGCCGTCCGGCGGCAAACCGACTGCCACCCTGAGCATTGCCTCCGGCTCCGAAAACAAGGAAGTCGCCGTCGCCATCCAGAAAGCGGCCGACCAATCCAACGTAGCCGTGACGATGCACTACATGGGTTCGCTGGAGATTATGAACGCGCTCAAGGCCGGCGGCCAGGATCACGACGCCGTCTGGCCTGCCTCCTCGATGTGGATTTCGATGGGAGACACCAAGCACATCGTCAAAGACGCGGCCAGCACCTCCACCACGCCGATCGTGTTCGGCATCGCCAAATCCAAGGCCGTCAAACTCGGCTGGGCTGACGACACCGGCGCCACCAAGCCCGTCTCCACCGCGGACATCCTCGCCGCGGTCAGCGACGGCAAACTCACGTTCTCCATGACCTCCGCCACGGTGATCGACAGCGCGCTCAACGTCTACCAGACCGCGCTCAGGAAACCCAGCTGGACCATTTGGGTGGTCGATTACTCCGGTTCGATGTCTGGAGAGGGCAAGAACGGCGTGGTCAAAGGCCTGAACGCGGCGCTCGACCCGGACCAGGCCAAGAAGTCGTACATCGAGCCCGCCAGCGGCGACGTGAACATTCTCATCCCGTTTGAAACCGAGGCCCACCGCCCGGTCAAGGCCACTGGCACAAGCACCAGCGACCTGCTGCATGAGGCCGATGCCACCGATGCCAGCGGCGGCACCGATATCTATGAAGGCCTGCTGAGCGCGCTCGACGAGCTGCCCAGCGAGTCGGAAGCCTCGCAATACACCACCGCCATCGTGCTCATGACCGACGGCCGCTCCAACTCCGATCATCAGGATGAATTCGAAAGCGCCTATAAGTCGCGCGGCCGTGATCTGCCGATCTTCTCCATCATGTTCGGCGATGCCGATCCCAGCCAGCTGAAGTCTCTCGCCACCCTGAGCAACGCCAAGGTATTCGACGGCCGCTCCGGCGACCTCGCCGCCGTCTTCCGCCAAGTCAAGGGCTTCAACTGATGCTCCAGGTAATCTGTGGATTCGTTGTCGGACTGCTGCTCGCCGGGCTCGGTTTCGGACTGGTCGGCGGCGGAGTGCCCGGCCTGATCGTGGCCGTGGTACTGGCCGCACTTGGGTATATCGCCGCCTCCACGCTCACCGAGCCGGAGCGACGCATCGGCAAAATGCTGGTTTCCGCCTTGCCCAACGGTCAGAAGACCGCCGATACGATCGACGCGGCGAACGCTCGACTCAACTCGATCGCCATGCTCACCAAGCAAGTACGTGACCCAGCCGTCAAAGCCGAAGCCAACGACTTCATCGCCGCTACCAAAGATTGAGTGCAATACGTGACCCGAGACACCTCCGCCTACCCGACGTTGCGCCACTACATCACCGTGTACGGCGAGCAGACCGAGAAACTGTTGCGCTCCTACGTGGACGTGGAAAGTTCCGGCGCACGCGATCAGATAGCCACGGTACGAATCGAAACCATCGAGGCGCTGCAAGTGCTCGAACAGACCGCCGCCGGCGAACTCAGCCGGGCGGTAAGCGCCAAGACGTTGGGCATTACGGCCGACTCCGACGCCATCCAACGGTTGGCCCGCATGGATGGATACGACGACGTCGCACCTTCGCCTGTGCCTTCCTCGGCTGCTGATGAAGGACGGCATGCACCCAGTCAGACTCCATCTGGCGGCCCGGCTCACCAGTCGGACCAGAAAACGGACGCACAATGAAACTCTCCAAATCAAAAATCATCGGACTGATCGCCCTGCTTGCGGTAGTGGGCGTGGTCTGCGGCACGCTGGTGTGGCGGCAATCGCAACCAGCACCGGCCGAACCGACCGAACAGGTGAGCATCACCGGCTACCTGGGCGGCGAGAAAATCGGCCTGTTCGATGACGCCAAGTTCAAGGCGCTCGCCGCCAAGCAAGGCATTGCCATCGACTATCGCAAGGCCGGATCGCCGGCCATGATGGATACGGACCGGAAAGGCATGGGTTACCTGTTCCCCTCCTCGCGCGCGGCCGTCGAATACGGCAATGCGAAAGGCGTCAAGCCCATTACCATGTTTGGTAGGCCCCGATGGTCGGGGCCGGGTCGCCGGTTCCGGTATGACTTTCCTGCCCTGTCGTCGATGATCCGGGGGGTGTTGTCGCCGGGAACGGGGACGCCCGATGACCGCT
>ENA-OQDL01001309-OQDL01001309.1-human-gut-metagenome-genome-assembly--contig:-NODE-1309-length-12669-cov-4.365970_pt1 | contig 12669 bp, 13 predicted proteins | sample MGYA00242782_ERZ504609 | MGnify/ENA primary metagenome ERZ504609 (study PRJEB26092, sample SAMD00036320) | human gut metagenome | host: Homo sapiens | study: EMG produced TPA metagenomics assembly of... | reverse complement strand
CTTTCGTTGGCAAGGTAGACCTGCCCGAATGACCGCCCGACCTATCCGGCGCAATGCGCAAACGCCGGATAGGAACGGCAAAATTTTTTACACTTCTACTACTTCTTTATCACACATCAGCAAAATCCCATGGTAGCCCTTATTCCACCGGGACACCCATTAGCCAAAGAAAAATCCGTTCCCATGGAAGCCTTTGCTGTAGAGTCCTACATCCAGACTTATCCGGGACAGGACGTGGATAATGCCCGCATTTTCTCCCGCTGCCACATTACTCCTAACACCCAGTTTTCCACTATGGACATTAATGCAACCTATTCTATGGTAGAAGCAGGGCTTGGCATTGGCATCAACAATCAGGTCAACAGTTCTCTCTGGCAGGACCGGGTCGTGCATCTTCCCTTAAAACCGGCCCAGACCATGAATATTGGGCTGGCCTATGGAAAGAATATTTCCCCGGCTTCGGAAGGCTTCCTTCACTTTATAGAAGATAAGCTGCCGGAATAAACATTCCTGCAGCAACCGGCCATTTTTACCCCCATATTGCAAAAAAACTCATTTCCAAGTACACTAAGTAACAGGGGAACACAAAACAAATATGTCATCATAAATAAAAAACTGGAGGGATTACAACATGATCATTGATAATGTAAAAGTTTATACACCCGATCAGAAATTTGTAGAGGGCGGTCTGGTACTGGATCAGGACCGGATCGAAGCTGTCTACACCAATGAAACCAAACCGGATCTTTCGGGAAAAGAGGTTCTCGATGGAGAAGGCGCCTATGCCATTCCAGGACTGATCGACCTGCATTTTCACGGATGCAAGGGGGATGATTTCTGTGACAATTCCATGGAAGCTATTGAACGGATCGCAGAATATGAAGCTTCTGTGGGAGTAACTGCTATTGCACCTGCTACCATGACACTTCCGGTAGAGGAACTGGTAGATGTTTTAAAAACTGCCGCACAGTACAAACGTGAAAAACATGACTATAAAAAGGCAGACCTGGTAGGCATCAACATGGAAGGCCCCTTTATCAGCCCTGTAAAAAAAGGCGCACAGGATGACCGGAATATCCTTCCCTGTGATATTGCACTTTGCGAACGCTTCTTAGAAGCTTCTGAAGATCTGGTAAAATTTGTGGGCATTGCACCGGAAGAAAGCGAAAACTCACTGGAATTTATCCGCCATATGAAAGAGAAAGTAGATATCTCACTGGCTCATACCAACGCCGATTACGATACAGCCATGGCTGCATTTAGCGCAGGGGCAAACCACGCTGTCCACTTATACAACGGTATGCCGGAAATCCTGCACCGTGCTCCCGGCGTTGTAGGTGCTGTATTTGACAGCAAACATGTAATGACTGAGATCATCTGTGATGGCATCCATATCCACCCGGCTTCTGTACGCGCTACCTTCCAGATGATGGGCGCTGACCGCATGATCCTGATCAGTGACAGTATGAGAGCTACCGGTATGCCGGACGGCCAGTATACCTTAGGCGGTCTGGATGTAAAAGTAGTAGGAAAACTGGCAACTTTAGTTTCTGACGGAGCTATTGCCGGTTCTGCCACCAATCTGGCTGATTGTATGCGTACCGTTGTTCAGAAAATGGACCTGCCATTAGAAACAGCCGTTGCCTGCGCTACCATCAATCCAGCCAGAAGCTTAAAGATCGATAAAGACTACGGCTCCCTTGAAAAGGGTAAAAAAGCCAATGTAGTACTTCTTGGAAAAGATCTTGAATTAAAATGTGTGATCAAAGACGGAAAGAGGATCTGAAAAAATGACAACCATAAGACCTATGCAGCCTGCTGACAAGGAGGCTGTTCTTGCAATGATGGAAGTTTTCTACGCTTCCCCGGCTGTTTTAAGCAACGGCTCCGCTGCTATTTTTTCCAGTGATTTTGAAGCCTGCATAAACGATAATCCTTATCTGGAAGGCTATATGTTTGAGGAAAATGGCCAGATCCAGGGATATGCCATGGCTGCAAAAAGCTTTTCCACAGAATTCGGCCGTCCCTGTATCTGGGTGGAAGACCTTTATATCAAAGAGGATTTTCGTGGAACCGGCATTGGAAGCTTATTTTTGGAATTTATTGAAAAAAAGTATCCTGAAGCCGTCCTTCGCCTGGAAGTAGAAGAAGAAAACGGCAGAGCCGTTAAAGTCTATGAGAAAAACGGCTTTAACGTCCTGCCGTATATGGAAATGAAAAAACTGTTATAACCAGCGGTCACCTAGAAGAATTTTACAATATCTTCTACATTCTTTCTTACCGGCATTTCAGGTTTAATTGCTCCGTATCCTACTGCGATCACGGAAACAACTTCCTGGGATGCCGGAATTTCTAAGTATTCACGAAGCTTTTCGCTGTTGCGAATTCCCATGCTCAGAGTATCTAAGCCCATATCTTTTGCCTTTAACACCAGGTTTTCATTCTGCAGTCCCAGGTCATAGCAGCCCCAGCCTTCGCCAACTTCATTTTCAGCCACACCTTCTCTTGTAAAACCGGAACGTGTTTTTTCAAAAGCAGTGATGATCAGTGCAGGAGCATTTGCGCTGTTTTTCTGGTTAAATTCCGGAAGGCAGTCTTTTCTTACTTTTTCCAGCATTTCCGGTGACATTACAACATAATATCTGCCGGTCTGGGAATTTTTCCAGGACGGAGCCATCTGGGCAAAACGGATCAGTTCCTCGATCTGTGCCTTTTCTACTGTCTTTCCCTCTTCATAAGCTCTTAAGCTTCTGCGCGCCATAACGGTCTGATTAAATTCCATAGTAATTAGCCTCCTTGATAACTTTTTGCGTAACTATTCATTGCTTTCACAGTTACCTTTTTGCTTTCTAATCAGAAGTATAACATATCCGCAGCCACTTTGGAATATACATACACCAATCCCTTTTGTCTGGAGTTTTTCTATGGGTGCTTTTGTAAAAAAATGGTTCCATCTGGTTTTGATCTTTGTTTTTGCCTATCTGGCAGGAAGTCTGGCGGGGCAGGCTGCAAATCAGTTTTCTTCTGCTGAAGAGTCTACAAAAAATGCCGTTTATGAACCTTCCCAAAAGCCAGTGGCTTTAACTGAAAATGGTATCCCCATTTATTCTGCCTCTGCTGACGGCAACTGGGGCTTAAGCTTTCCCTCTCCCGGTCAGGCTCCCGTTGGAAATACAACAAATGACTACTTAAAGCAGTTTAATGCCTGCTATATGGGAGATCCTGGTGAAAAAGTAATCTATCTCACCTTTGATGCTGGTTATGAAAATGGGAATACCGCAAAGATATTAGATGCCTTAAAGAAACATGGCGTTCACGCTGCCTTTTTTGTAGTGGGAAATTATCTGGAAACCAGTCCGGAACTGGTAAAACGGATGGTAGAAGAAGGCCATATCGTTGGCAATCATACCTACCATCACCCGGATATGTCAAAGATCTCTGACAAACAGAGTTTTGAAAAAGAATTAAAGGATTTGGAAAACCTATATACACAGGTTACCGGGCAGACTATGAAGAAATACTACCGGCCGCCTCAGGGAAAATACAGCGAAAATAACTTAAAAATGGCCCAGGAGATGGGATACAAAACTTTTCTGAGCCTTGCCTATGTGGACTGGTATCAGGATAAACAGCCCTCAAAAGAAGAGGCATTCAAAAAGTTATTAGGTCGTATCCATCCCGGAGCCATTGTACTGCTTCACAGCACCTCAGATACAAATGGTGCTATTTTGGATGAACTTCTTACTAAGTGGGAGGAAATGGGATATCATTTCGCCACTTTAGATGATATCTGATATTCCTGACTTTATGACTCTGGCACTGCAACTGCTGTAGCTCCGATCAACTCCAGCTTATCACTGTTGCTGCCTTCTCTTTTTACATGAGCCGTTTTAACAGCAGCACCGGATGTAGATGTAGCCGTAATCGTCCCCTGGGCGCCTGCCAGTTCTACTGTCTCATCCACAATACCAGATCCTGCCCCTGTAAAAGTAAGATTTCCGGCTTCCAGACGGACAGCGGAGGGGTGATCTGCATCCAGCTCTTCCCCATTCCAGTCACTGCTGATTGCTTCCGCATCTGCTGACTCCAGTTCCAGACTTCCTTCTCCCCGGATGGTCAGTGTACCTGTGCCCTTTTTGATCACCGGTCCCTGGCTTTCCAGGTGGCTTATGGTATCTTTTTTAAGCTGAAGGATCAGATCTCCTTCTACTTCGATCACCGGTTCTGCTGTATCCAGACTTCCGGCTTCCAGTTCGTCCAAGGTCAAAATATACTGGCCTCTGCTGTTGCGCAGCGTCCAGCCTGCTTCCCTGGTGGTCTTTCCATTTTCAGGGATCAGCACCTTTTCGCCTTCGATCTTAACAGAAGTAAGAGGCACCTGATTTCTGGAGGTAGTCAGATTAAATTTGGATGCCACAAACATTCCAAATGTAGCTACTCCCGCGCAACAGGCTGCCACCAGACCGATAAACAGAACAGTACGGACCATTCTTCCAACAAATTCTTTAGGCAGCTGCTGCATGTTTTGCTTCCTCCAGTCTCTTGTTAAACTGTTCATAAAAATCCACGGAAGCATCAAATGGCTCCATGTAGAACTTTTTCAGAACATACAGGCACAAAGCCTTTGACTTATCCTGGCCTTCACTTCCAAGGCTTTTTATCTTCTGTCCCATTTCTTTTGCAAAATAATGCCAGTCAGAAACGAATTTTTCATATTTGCCAAAATCCGGGATATCGATCCATTTACGCACCTTTACCTTGGTCCTGTTTTCCTTCTTACATTCATGGGTCTGTAAAAAATACTGGAAAGAACCATTTTCATAAAGTCTCCCTAAAGGGAACAGACGGCAAAATCCCGGTCTGAATGGATGAACGGAGCATCTGCCTTCTCCATTTAAGAAAGAACAGGCTTCTTTTTCTCCTGCCATTTTCAGGTTTGGCAGGATCAGACCATCTGACATATTCAGTTCGATCCGACCCTTTAACAGATCTTCAAAAGTCAGCCCTGTTCCTGTACTTAAACGGTAAATGTCATAGGGATCCAGTAAAATAGAGGATCCCATTCCCTGACAACAGGCAGAGCAGCCTTTACAATCTCCGCAGTCTGCTTTTACCATATCCGAGGAACTGTACAATCTTCCATCGGATATTTCTTTTAAATCTATTTCGCGTTCCATTATTTCTTTTGTTTCCTTTCACACGCCGAAATCTTTGACGATACCGGCAAGATTTCCGGCTACTGTAAGTGTTACGGGCTTACGGACCGATGGTTACCGGCACACCCACTGCACAATAACTCCACAGAATATCCATTACATCATTGGTCATGGCAATACAGCCTGCCGTTCCACGATCTCCCTGATTTCCATGGATCTCAATAGCTCCGCCTAAAGGAGTATCCCATGGTGGGGTCACGCCTGCTTTGTTTGCATCTACAATCGCCTGGTACTGTTCCTGGGTAATAAGACCGGTGGACAGACCTCTTTCTGCATCCTCAATATTTGGATAGGACAGTCCAAGTGCCAGATAATACTTGCTCTTGTCATTTCTGGTACATACATAGAAACTGCCGGAAGGGGTGATCTCATCCCCCTCCTGCACTTTATCACCGGTAGCTGACTGGCGTCCCAGTTTTGCATCCCAGACGCCAATGGCCTGTTTATTCTGCATCAGGGTCAGCTTGCTCTGACGTTTGCTGATATAAATGCTGATACCGGTAGCGGTCGGGGTGATGGATGCCGGATCTGGTTTTGCAGCAGAAGCCTCTGTATTCTGGGCAGTATCTGTCTGGGTGTTGCCTGCTGCACTCTGGGTCGTATCTGTATTGACTGAAGAGTTGACTGTTGCCTGAGAGGTATCTGCTGCATTCTGACCTGCATCTGTCACCTTGGTTGCCTGACCGCCTACAGACTCAACCGGGCTGTTTACAGCAACGATCTGCTCTGCAAGCGCACCGGAAGCGGTTGTCACAGCCAGTCCCATTGCCAGAAAACCTCCAAGCAGTAATCTTCTATATTTCATCTATTACATCTCCTTTGGGAAAACATATATATTTGCATTAAATTTTCTATCTGCTCCCCATTTTACCAGAACACAGCTTTTGGAGCAACCGCACTTTTTTTAAGATTTTCTGTCATTTTTCCAATATATGTCATCTATTTCTAACCATATTCCCTTACTCTCCTACCACCTGCACCTGGCTTCCAACGCCAGTACTGCTGCGCTTTTTGGTAACAATGATCTTACGTTCGATCCTGTCTTTCAGCTCTCCTACATGGGAGATAATACCTACCAGTCTCTGTCCCTGCGCCAAATCATTTAAGGAACGGATCGCCTGGTTTAAAGAGTCCTCATCTAAGGAACCAAAGCCCTCATCTACAAACATGGCATCCAGACGGATCCCCCCTGCTCCCGCCTGGATCTCATCAGAAAGCCCTAATGCAAGGGACAGGGATGCCTGGAAAGACTCACCGCCGGAAAGTGATTTTTACACTTCGCTCTGTTCCGTTGTAATGATCGATGACATTTAAGTCCAGACCTGCTTTTTCTTTCTTACTCTCCCCTTTTTCCTGGCGTTTTAACTCATACTGACCGCTGCTCATAGTCATAAGCCGCAGATTAGCCCTGCGCAGGATCCGGTCAAAATAAGCCATCTGTACATAGGTTTCCAGCTCGATCTTGCGCTTTCCGCTGAGAGTTCCCCCTGCTGTATCAGAAAGTGACCGCATCCACACATATTCCTGCTCTGCTGCTGCCATTTTTCCCTGATTTTCTGAACATTGTTGTAAATACAACGATTATTTTCCAGATCTGCATATTGTCTGGAATATTTCTCATTCCATTCCTTCTTTTCTTCTGAAAGAACAGTTATCTTTTCCTGGATCTCCCCTTCGGAAGTTTCCTGCATGGACCCGATCTGGGACTTTAAAGTTTCTATGGCAGATCTCAGACTTTCAGACTGGGCATTTAAAACATTTAATGTTTCCACTGCCTGAGCCAGTGCTGCTTCCAGTTTCAGTTTATTCTGCATTTTTCCTTTCAGCCGGTCTTCTATTTCTTCTGCTGTAACAGAACCATAGATCTTATTTTCTTCTTCCAGCTGCTTCTTTAATTCTTCCAGCTGAGTTGCCAGCTTCTGGATCAGCAGGGCCTTTTCGGAAATATTTTCAGAAAGTTTTTTCTGTTGGTCTTCCATCGTTTCAGCCTGGGCCTGTAAACGGTTTAAGTATTCCGCCTTTTTTCCATTTTCTTCCAGATCAGCTTTTATCTGTTCTAAAACAGCGTTGTTTTGGGCTTTTAGCTCTGCGAAAAACATTTTTATCCTGGATACAACGTTTTCTATATCATTTGTGCTCTGTATCCCCGGTACCTGCTGCATTTCCTGTATCTTCGGCTCGTCCTGCAAATTTTTATGCACTGTCTGATCAACAGATCCATCTGCCCTTCTGCCGCTGAATGGATATTTCGGGCCTGCAGCAGTTTATCCTGAAGAATCTTCTCATTGGTCTCCAATGCCTCTTTCGTTTCCTGGCATTTTTTAAGACTTTCCGCTGCCTTTTGGGCATCCTTTAATTTCTGATCACAGTTATTAATTGCTTCTGACAGACGCCGTTTCACCTCAGGTAGACTCTCTGCCCCTGCATCCCCAAAGATCTGCTCCGCCTTATTCCGGTACTGTTCCCACAGTTCTTCCGACTGTTCCTTAAACTGCCCCGCCAATGCACTTAGCTTCTGGACATTTTCTTCTTTCTGATCCAATACCTCTTTCTTCTCATCTAAAAATTCCTTATCCGGCACCTTATCTGTAAGTACTGCCGGTTTTGGATGATGATCGGAACCGCAGACCGGGCATCTCTCCCCCTCTTTTAAATGCTTTGCCAGAAGCCCTGCCTGGGCATCTAAAAATGTCTGTTCCAGATGACCATAAATTTCTCTTTCCCTGTTTCTTACAACAACGGCATTTTCATATTCTTTCTGGGTTTCTGCCAGCTTTTTCTGGACCAGTTCCAATTGACCTGCCTGAAGCAAAAACTCCTGTAACTGTTGTGACTTCATCTGTAAAAGAGGCTCATTTCCTGCTGCCTGCGCCAAAGCATTTTCCTGCTTTATCATTTCTTCCTTCTGCAGCTTCCAGTTATTTCCAGTCATTTCCAGTTTCAGCACATTTTCCTCTGCCGCCTTTTTCTCCTTTACAGCCTGATCCAGAGCTTTTTCATCCCCAGTCAGTTTCTCCCCTTTTCCCATGGCTTCCTTAAGCCTGTTTTGCAGCCGCTCTTTCTCTGCTTCTACACCTTTCAGACCTTCCTGGGCTTCTTTATTTTCAAGCAGTGCCTGTTCCAGAGAAACTTTCTCCTGTTTTAACTTCTCTTCCGTAAACTTCTCTTCTCCTATTGCCCTTTCTTTTCCTTTGGCTTCCTGTACTTTTCCCAGAAATGCCTCCAAGCCGGCTTTTTTCTCTCTCAGCTCTCTTATCTCTTCTGCCAGTACTTCACAGCCCTTTGCCTCTTCTTCTTCCGCCGTCTTTTGAGAAACAGCCTTTTCTACCTCAGGTTTTAGTTCTTCAAACAGCTTCTGCTTTGCCTCCAGATCTGTTTTCATCTTCTGTCTCTGCTTTGCTTCCCCAAGAACCTTATTTTCTTTCTGTATCTCTTCCTCGATCCCATGGATCTGATCTTTCAGACCTGCAAGTTTTTCCTCCTGCTGTCCTATAACCTCAGCCAGAAGTTCAATTCCCCGAATGGTCTTTCCCTCAAATTTCGCCTTTTTCAGCTCTTTCCATTCACTTTCTGCTTCCGCGTCATCACTGATGCTGACGCCATCCAGATACTGGCTGATGCTGCGGCGCATCTCATCATATTCTTTCCATTTTCCCTTCACTGCCTCCCGCAGCCTGTTCTCAATATCCTGATAGATCCCTGTATGGAAGATCTGGCGGAAGATCTCCCCTCTCTCTGCAGTTCCGGCTAAAAGCAGTTTCTGGAAATCTCCCTGGGCGATCATGGCGATCTGGGTAAACTGTCGGTAGTCCAGTCCCATTAACTCTGTAATGGCTTTTGTCACTTCTCTGGTCTTGGTCACAGGCTGCCAGCTGTCTGGAAAAACAAGTTCTGCCTCTGCTTTTTGCAGGGTAAATCCTGTTCCTCTGCCCTTTGGACGGAGATATTCCGGATTTCTGGTGACTTTATAATCTTTTCCCTGATAAATAAAGGTCAGCTCCACATAAGTAGGCACATCATCCGGTGCATACTTGCTGCGAAACATCCCCGTTTCCCTGACATTTCCGCTGGCTTCCCCATAAAGAGCAAAAGTAATGGCATCAAAAAGAGTGGTCTTTCCCGCACCTGTATCACCGGTGATCAGATAAAGCCCTTTTTCTCCCAGCTTTTCAAAATCGACCACTGTCTTTTCCCCATAAGGCCCAAAGGCGCTTATAACCAGTTTTTTCGGCTTCATTCTTTCACCTCCCGGATGATATTTCGCACAAACTCTTCCTGGATCTGGCTCATGGGCTGGTTGTTCTGCAGCTCATAAAACTCCATGAACAGCTCCATTTCTGACTTCTGTTCTACTGCCTGGGCTGCCGTAAGCTCCGGATTTTCCCTGGTCCTGCGGTTGTCATATTCCAGCTGCATAATATTGGGGTAAATGACCCGCAGCTTCTGCAGACCGTCTAAAATATCCTCTTCATCGGTCAGTGTCACATGAAGGTAATCCTCGCAGTTTCCATTTTCATAAAATGACTTTGCAGTCACTTCCATATAGCTGCCCCGGATCTTTCGCATATCCCGCAGGGGATGCAATGGAACAGCTGAGATCTCCACATTTCCTTTTTCTTTTAATTCCACCACAGTAATGGATTTTTCCTGACCCGCCTCTGAAAAAGAATATTTAAGAGGTGTGCCACAGTATCGCACCTGGTCTCTTCCCACTGCCTGGGGACTGTGGATATGCCCCAGGGCCACATAATCAAACCCATCAAATACAGAAGCGTCCACATTGTCAAGGCCTCCTACGGACACTTCCTCTGACTCACAGCGCATGGCGCCGGTGACAAACTGGTGGGCGATCAACACATTTCGCACATCTGTATCCACAGCCATATGGGAAACAGTCATTTTCACTGCACTCTGGTAATCACACACTGCCTCTGCTTCTTTTTCAAATTCTCCCTCTTCAAAAGCATGACGGACTACAGCCGGTTTTACAAAAGGAAGCAGATGGATGCACACTTTTCCATATGCATCGGTAAATTCCACCTTTTCTGTCTTTCCCTCATACACAGGCGCCACGTAAATACCGCTTTTCTTCATCAACCGTCCGCCGTAGGAAACACGCTCCGGTGAATCATGGTTTCCGCTGATCATAAACACGATTAGTCCCATTTCATTTAAACTTGTAAGAAAATCATCAAATACCTGCACTGCCTCTGCCGCCGGAACCGGCTTATCATAAATATCACCTGCTAAAATGATCCCATCTGGCTGATGCTCCTTTGCAGCTTTTAAGATCTGCATCAGGATATATTTCTGGTCCTCCAGCATGGAAAACTCATTGACCCGCTTTCCAATATGCAGGTCCGATAAATGAAACAACTTCATAGTAACCTCCCGACCATAATATGTTCTCTCGGAATCTTTCTGTGCCTGATTTTGTGAGAAGATTTTTTGTCAGTTGTGCCCAAATTTCTGAGGCGTACGCGGTGCGTACGTTGATGAAATTCGGGTGCGGCTGGCGGAAAATCAGCCACAAAGGCAGGTACAAGAAAGACTCCGAGAGGACATTAATAAATCCGTGAACGCGCCGCCGGCGCATTCTCAATATGTATAGCAAAAAGGTGCCGCAAAACATCTCCTCTTTTGCGGCACCTCTCATTCCACCTAGTATCTTTCCACTCAGTATCTATTTCCAGTTTATTATGTTTATTACTTACTGCTCTAACTGCTTCTTATAGATCTCAATTACTTTCTTCATCATTTCCGGACCTGGTGCGCCGATGGTCATACGCTTTTCAACGCAGGTCTTCATGCTGATGGCTTCGTATACATCTTCCTCAAATACAGGACTGATCTTCTTGTATTCCTCTAATGGAAGATCATCTAAAGCAATGCCCTTGTCGATGCAAAGCAGTACCAGCTGTCCTACGATACCATGGGCATCACGGAATGGTACGCCATGGTTTACCAGATAATCAGCTGCATCCGTTGCATTGGTAAAGCCATTCTTTGCGCTGGCTTCCATTACATCCTTGCGGAACTTCATGGAAGAGATCATACCGGTAAATAAGGACAGGCAGCCCTTCACTGTATCAATAGCGTCAAAGGTCAGTTCCTTATCTTCCTGCATATCCTTATCATATGCCAGAGGAAGTCCCTTCATGGTAGTAAGCATGGAAACCAGGGCGCCGTAAACGCGGCCGCTCTTTCCACGGATCAGCTCTGCAATATCCGGGTTCTTCTTCTGAGGCATAATACTGCTTCCGGTGCTGTAGGAGTCATCGATCTCTACAAAACGATATTCATTGGTGTTCCAGATAATGATCTCCTCGCTGAAACGGCTTAAATGCATGGCAATAGTAGATAATGCACTTAACAGCTCGATCAGATAGTCGCGGTCAGAAACGGAGTCCATGGAGTTTAAGGTAGGACCGTCAAAATCCAGAAGTTTTGCAGTGTATTCTCTGTCCAGCGGATAAGTAGTTCCAGCCAGAGCGCCGGAGCCTAACGGGCAGTAATTCATTCTCTTGCGGATGTCCTGTAAACGGGAACGGTCTCTGGAGAACATTTCAAAATATGCGCCCATGTGATGAGCCAGTGTTACAGGCTGTGCCTTCTGTAAATGGGTAAAACCAGGCATAAATGTCTCGGTGTTTGCTTCCATGATCACCAGAAGTTCTTTTAAAAGATCCTTTACAAGAACGTCCATCTCATCAATCTCGTCTCTTGTATACAGCTTCATATCCAGAGCTACCTGATCGTTACGGCTGCGTCCTGTATGCAGGCGCTTTCCTGCTTCGCCGATACGCTCTGTTAAGGTTGCTTCTACGAAAGAGTGGATATCTTCGTATTCGGAGTCAGCCGGGATCACCAGCTTACCGCTGTCAAGATCTTCTCTAATGCCTTCCAGACCTGCCACAATGGCATCTCTGTCTGCTTCTGTAAGAATTCCCTGTTTCGCTAACATCTTTACATGTGCGATGCTGCCTCTGATGTCCTGACGATAAAATTTCTGATCAAATGAAAGTGATTCATTAAAATTCTGTACCAGCTGGTCTGTTTCTTTTGTGAAACGTCCGCCCCAAAGCTTCATAATTGATGTCTCCTTTTGTCCTTTAATTTATAATCTGCATGTCCTTTCGGAACATTTCTGCATGTATGATACCAGATTGCTACGTGCTTTGCACTCTCGCAATCTTTAAAACATTCGTAATCCGCTCATTTTTTCTTTGAAAAATGGCTACTTACTCATGTTTTACGTGCCCCAAGTTCCAAAATCCTCCTAGCAAGCTAGCTTGCGTTTGGACTTTTTAGACCTTTGATCGACTTGTATCATTATACCTTATAAATTCACATTTTGCGGCTATTTTTATATTTTTGTCATTTTTTTCTTATTTTTATTATTTACAGTAGTAATGATCGCTGCTCCTGCAAACACTACAAGGCTCACACCTGT
>ENA-OQDL01001304-OQDL01001304.1-human-gut-metagenome-genome-assembly--contig:-NODE-1304-length-12699-cov-1.879255_pt1 | contig 12699 bp, 14 predicted proteins | sample MGYA00242782_ERZ504609 | MGnify/ENA primary metagenome ERZ504609 (study PRJEB26092, sample SAMD00036320) | human gut metagenome | host: Homo sapiens | study: EMG produced TPA metagenomics assembly of... | reverse complement strand
TCTGGTCGCGCGCACGCGTAGTACAATTATCATAGAAATATTATAGCGGTACACCCGGTTTCTCGGGGCGGTAATTCTCTTTCGAGCAGGGAAAAGGAGTTTTCCACTTTCTCAGCCGGAGTCAAGATTCAGCTCCTGTTCATAAACCGACGAACCGCGCAAGGCATATTCCGGCTCAAAGTAAGGATAGGGCGTAATTCCCAGCTGGTAATCTGTCTCCCCATTTCACAAAGCGGAAAAACAAAATGCGGAGTATTGAAACTGAACATTCCGTAATTGAACACCAGGTCTGTCTGGTCTGAAAAATTCTGGTAACGCAACGCCGTATGACCGAACAGTGCGTAGATCTCACTGCCCGGAGCACAGGTGAGCAGGCTGAACCGGATACTGTCCTGCGGCTGGGGAGCCTTTACAGGAAGCAGGAAACACAGGGAAAAAATCCCCAGAAGCCACATTTTAATAGATTTCGTCATAAACTCATATCACTTTTGGAAGCCAGAAAAGGCCGTTTCGGGTGCAAAAATACAGGTATTTATCTATAAAGTCTAAATAAATAATCGTTTTTATGACTAAACCTATTTTATTTTTTACGTTACTTTGCAGCAGAAAAACGAACGAACGTGAATTTAGTAATAGATATAGGTAATACCGTTGCCAAACTTGCCATATTCGACGGAGATGAAGTCGTGGAAGTGCTGCGTGGCTCCAACCATTCTCTGGACTGCCTCACCATGCTCTGCAACAAATATCCGATAGAACGGGGAATCATCGCTTCGGTAATCACCTTGAGCAATACCATACGCAGGCAACTGGCCAAGCTACACTTCCAGATGCTGGAGCTTACCTGGCAGACACCGGTGCCCATCCAAAACAAATACCGCAGTCCGCAGACCCTCGGCATGGACCGGCTGGCAGCCGTGGTGGGAGCCAATTACCTGGCTCCGGGGAAAAATCTGCTGGTTATCGACGCGGGAACTGCCCTGACCTACGAATTCATTGATGCCGACGGATGTTACTGGGGAGGCAATATCTCACCGGGAATCTATACCCGCTTCAAGGCTTTGAACGCCTGCTGCGATAAGCTTCCGCTCATCGAACGGAACGGAGATACCCCCGACTTCGGCTACAACACAGAAACTGCCATCCGTGCTGGAGTTATCAAAGGAATGGAGTTCGAAATAACAGGATATATCCAGCTGATGCAAAAGAAATATCCCGACCTTTTTGTTTTTTTAACTGGCGGCGATAAATTTTCTTTTGATACAAACTTAAAAAGTATCATCTTTGCAGATAGATTTTTAGTATTGAAAGGTTTAAACAGAATATTGAATTACAATGTTAAGTAAGAAAGTACTCATTAGCGCCCTGTTTGTCGCCGGCTCTGCAGCTGTCTGCGCACAGACAAGCACTAACTCTCCTTATACGAGATATGGACTGGGAGACCTGTCGGATCAGGCCTTTGCCAATAATGCCGCTATGGGCGGTATCGGCTATGGCTTGCGGAACAGTCTTAATATCAACACCATGAACCCAGCCTCATATTCGTCTGTTGACTCACTGTCATTCATGTTTGATATCGGCATGAGCCTCAAAAGCTCCAACTACCGGGAGGGAGGCATCAATTCCAATGCTAAAAATTCCAGCTTCGATTATGTTGCCATGCAGTTCCGTCTGCATCCGCGACTGGGTATCGCATTCGGATTTACTCCTTACTCAACCGTGGGCTACAAATTCGGAAAGACCAGTTCCATTGAAGGCAGTGACGTGACAATCACCAATGTCTTTTATGGAGAAGGCGGTTTGCAGCAGATTTTCGGAGGACTTGGTTTCAAAATTCTGGACAATCTTTCCATCGGTGCCAATGCGGGCTACCTGTACGGTGATATCAATTACCAGACCGCAGCCAGCTTCAGTAACCGCGGAGACCAGACCATTACTTACAACAATCTGTCGGTAAAAAGCTACAATGTAAGTTTCGGACTGCAATATACCCAACCGTTCAACAAAGACAATTCACTGACCATCGGACTGGTTTACGGACTGGGACACAACATGAATTCAACAGAAGTCAAGGGTATTCAGGTTGCTGCCGACAATACATCCAGCAGCACTTCCGACAGCTACAATGTAGTTAATGAACGGGAGGAATATAACGGATACGGCATTCCGCATACTTTCGGTGCCGGACTGACTTTCACACATAAGCAGAAACTGACCGTCGGTGCTGACTATACCCTGCAACAGTGGTCGAAAGCCAAATATAACAATACGGAAGGTCTCTACTATCAGGATCGCTCCAAAGTAGCCGTAGGAGCCGAATACACTCCTAACCTGCTTTCCAGAAATTATCTGGGACGCATCCGCTATCGGGTAGGAGCCTACTATTCGACACCTTACCTGAATAACCTGCCGACAGGAGAAGGCCCCAGTGAATATGGTGTAAGTGCCGGATTCGGATTCCCGCTTTACCTGTTCCAGAAACATACCATGCTGAGCATCACAGGACAATATGTCCGCGTGAACCCGTCCATCAGCAGAATGTTGTCGGAAGACCGTTTCGTCATCAAGCTGGGACTGACCTTCAATGAACGCTGGTTCATGAAATGGAGAGTACAATAAGAACATATCTATTATTTAACACAATGAATAATTAAATTTATATACGATGAAAATGAGGATGTTTACAATGCTGTGCGCACTGTCATTCAGTGCAGCAGCCACGTTTGCTCAGACAGGAGCACAAAGCGGTACCAGATTCGGACACGGCGAAGACAGTCTCCGCTGTTTGCAGAACATCAGTATTTACAGTGAATATGTAAAGACTGACAACTTCAAAGATGCCTACAAGCCCTGGAAAGCAGTATTTACAGAAGCCCCTATTGCACGAGTAAGTACCTATACGGATGGTGCTAAAATTCTGCGTGCCCTGATTGCCGGCTCTAAGGATGCAGCCCAGCAGAAAACGTATCTGGACGAACTGATGGCCGTTCACGATCAGCGTATCAAGTATCTGGACCAGCTGAACAGCCTGGTAAAGACTCCGGCAACCAAAGGTTCCATCATCGGTATGAAAGCGCATGACTACATCGTTTTCTCAGGCCCGAACGCTGACGTAGACAAGGCTTACCAGATGTGTAAGGAAGCTGTTGATCTGGAAAAGGCTACTTCTGATTACTTCATGTTCCAGGATTTCATGGACGTTTCTTCACGCAAACTGAAGAAAGACGACACTCACAAGGAACAGTTCATTCAGGACTATCTGACTGCTTCAGCTTATGCTGATGAAGCTCTGAAGGCTGCTACCAAGGAAAGAGACAAGAAGAACCTGAAACTGGCTAAAAAACAATGTAGATGCTTACTTCATCAACAGTGGGTGCTGCCAGCTGCGAAAACCTGCAGGAAATCTATGGTCCGAAAGTTGCTCAGAACAAGACAAACCTGGACTATCTGAAAGAGGTGATCTCTGTAATGCAGATGCTGAAATGTACAGAACAGGAAGCATACTTCGAAGCTTCTGAAGCTGCACATGCCATCGAACCGACTGCTGCTACTGCCGTAGGTTGCGGTTACATGTATTATAAGAAAGGTGACATCGAAAAGAGTATCAACTACTTCGATCAGGCTATCGAACTGGAACAGGATCCTATCGAAAAGGCTAACCACTGCTACAGTGCTGCCGTTGTATTGTTCGGCAAGAAACAGTTCAGCCGTGCAAAACAATATGCAAATAAGGCTATCTCATTCAACCCCAACAAGGGTGATGCGTATATCCTGATCGCACAGCTGTATGCAGCCAGCCCAAATTGGAGCGACGAAGGTGCATTGAACAAATGTACTTACTTTGCTGCCATCGACAAGCTGCAGCGTGCAAAGAGTGTAGATCCTAGCGTAGCAGAAAAGGCTAACGAACTGATCAGAACTTACTCTGCTTACGTTCCGAAAGACGAAGACCTCTTCTTCCTCGGTCTGAAGAAAGGTAACTCCGTAACAATCGGCGGATGGATCGGCGAAACAACAACCATCAGATAATCCGTATGTCTACCAAACAGAAAAAGTTTACATACATCAATTTTTTGAACATAACAGCTGCCGCATGGGCAGCTGTTATGTTTCTTTTTCTGCCCTCCTGCGGCGGAAAGAAGCAAAATCTGGCTGATGCCGTCAGCGAAGGTGACTCCCTTCCCGACATGCATACAACCGGTGTGACCACTTTAATTTCAGACTCCGGCTTGATCCGCTACAAGATCGTAACGGAAGAATGGCTGATCTACAGCAAACGGAACCCTCCTTTTTGGGCTTTCGAAAAAGGCCTCTACATGGAAAAGTTTGACACACTCTTCCACATAGATGCCAGTATCAAGGCTGATACTGCTTATTATTACGAAACCAAGAAACTATGGGAACTGCGTGGAAATGTACATATACAAAGCCAGCGCGGAGACAAATTCGATACCCAGCTCATGTACTGGGATCAGGGCAAGGAAAAAATCTATTCCGACCGCTTCATCCGGATAGAACAGCCGGACGGCCTGTTGATGGGGTATGGATTTGAATCGAACCAGACCATGACCGAATATCAGGTATTCAACAGTTCCGGAACACGTATCGTAGAGGACAAAGCTCCCCAGGATACAACTCAGACCAATCAGCAGAGAAATTAATACCAACATGGGACTTATCATACAACTGATTATATCGATGGCGTTTTCCGCTTTCTTTTCAGGAATGGAAATCGCCTTTGTTTCATCCAATAAACTGCGCTTCGAAATGGAACGCAGCAACAATCTGTCTACCCGTATTTTGACGGTCTTCTACCGTCATCCGAACGATTTCATCTCATCGATGCTGGTGGGCAACAACATTGCACTGGTCATCTATGGTATCCTGATGGCCGAACTGATCGAACATTATATATTGGTGAACGTACTGACCAACCAGGCTGCCCTGGTGGCCATTGAAACCATCATATCTACACTGATCATTCTGCTAACCGGGGAATTCATGCCGAAGACCCTGTTCCGCATCAACCCGAACCTGACACTCCGTGCCTGCTCGGTACCGGCCTTTATCTGTTATGTGGTACTCTACCCTGTCAGCCGTTTTTCTTCGCTTCTGTCCATGGGCTTTCTGCGTCTGACCGGAACCCGCCCGAACAAAGAAGCCAGCAACAAGGCTTTTACCAAAATGGACCTGGACTATTTCATCCAGAGCAGTATTGACGAAACCAAAGACAAAGAACAGATTGATACGGAAATCAAGATCTTCCAGAATGCACTGGATTTCTCGAACATCAAGATAAGGGACTGCCTGATTCCGAGAACGGAAATCATTGCCGTAGACATCGAGTCGACGATTCAGGAATTGAAGGACACGTTCATTGAAAACGGGATCAGCAAGGTTATTGTATATAAGGACAACATAGACAACGTGATCGGCTATATCCACTCATCAGAATTGTTCCGCCACCCGCAGGAATGGCAAAAGAATATCCGGACCATCCCTATCGTACCGGCTACCATGAGCGCCCACAAGCTGATGAAAATATTCATGCAGCAAAAGCGTTCACTGGCTGTCGTTGTTGACGAGTTCGGAGGAACCTCAGGCATTGTGGCCCTGGAGGATCTGGTAGAGGAAATTCTGGGAGATATCGAAGACGAGCACGACACCACATCCACCATCGCCAAGGAAATCGGCGAAGATGAATACATCCTGTCCGGACGTCTGGAAATTGAAAAGGCCAATGAAGACTTCGGGCTTCATCTGCCGGAAAACGATGAATACCAGACTATCGGCGGACTGATCCTGCATGAATACCAAAGCTTCCCGAAAGTACATGAAATCATTACAATCGGGCACTTCAAGTTCAAAATAATCAAGGTTACAGCTACGAAAATAGAGCTAGTAAAGCTGAAAGTTGAGAAATAATCGTTTTTTTTCGACAGAAGATAGCTAGTAAACTGCATTTTTTGTATCTTCGTGCGCTAAAAGAAAAAAACAATAAACAAAAAAATAATCACTTTAAATGGCAACTTTACAAACAATCAGAAGCAAAGGACCCTTGTTGGTCATTGTAATCGGTCTTGCCCTTTTTGCGTTTATCGCAGGTGACGCATGGAAAATACTCCAGCCGCATCAGGGAAAACAAGACGTAGGAGAAGTGAACGGAGAAACTCTCTCTGCTCAGGATTATCAGAAATGGTGGATGAACTCAGTGAAGTCATTAAACTGACAAACGGACTGAACTCACTGAATGAAGACCAATTGTCTAACGTAAAAGACCAGGTATGGCAATCATACGTCAACAACAAACTGATTGCTGCAGAAGCTGAAAAACTGGGACTGACCGTTACCGATGCTGAACTTCAGGCTATCATTGACCAGGGTACTCACCCGATGCTGATGCAAACTCCATTCCGCAATCCGCAGACCGGAGCATTCGATAAAGATATGCTGAAGAAATTCCTGGTAGACTATGCAAATCTGAACAACAGCCAGATGCCTGCACAGTATGTGGAATATTACCAGACTTTGGGCAACTTCTGGAAATTTATTGAAAAGAGCCTGCGTCAGTCTACTCTGGCTGAAAAATACCAGAACCTGATCATGCGCTCACTGATCTCAAATCCGGTGGCTGCTGAAGATGCATTCAAAGGACGTACAGAACAGAGCGACATGTTGCTGGCTGCCGTACCTTACTCTTCAATCGCCGACTCAACCGTTCAGGTTTCAGACGATGAAATCCGTAAGTTGTATGACACCAGAAAAGAACAGTTCAAGCAGCTGGCTGAAACCCGCAACATCCGCTACATTGATGTAAGAGTGGTTCCGTCGGATGCTGACCGTCAGGCTGTACAGAAAGAAGTAACAGACTACAGCAACCAGCTGGCTAACACCAGCGATGATTTCGCTACTTTCGTCCGTTCTACCGGTTCCGTTGTCAACTATGCTGACGTTCCGGTAAACAAGACTGTCCTGCCTCAGGACGTAACAGCTCGTCTGGACTCTGTTGCAATCAACGAAGTTTATGGTCCTTACTACAACCAGGCTGATGATTCTTACAACGCATTCAAGATCATTGCCAAGACTACTGCTCCTGACTCTATCCAGTTCCGTCAGATTCAGGTATATGCCAATACTGAAGATGCAACCAAGACTTTGGCAGACAGTATTTTCCACTGCACTGAAGGGAGGAGCTGACTTTGCTGAACTGGCTCAGAAGTACGGACAGACAGGAGAAGCAAACTGGATCAGCGCAGCAAGCTGGGAAGGTGCCGAACTGGATGCTGAAAACGCCAAATATATCAATGCCCTGATCAGCCAGCCGGTAAATGAACTGGCCAGCCTGAACCTCGGACAGGCAACTGTCATTCTGCAGGTAATGAACAAAAAAGCCATGAAAGACAAATATAAAGTGGCTGTAGTGAAACGTCCGGTTGAATTCAGCAAGGAAACTTACAACGATGCATACAACAAGTTCAGCCAGTTTGTTGCTCAGAATACCACTCTGGAAGACCTGAAGAAAAACGCAGAAGAAAGCGGATATACTCTGATCCCGCGCACAGACTTCTCCAGCGACGAGCACTATGTAGGCGGTGTACATTCTACCCGTGAAGCTCTGAAATGGGTATTCGCAGCTAAGGAAGGTGAAGTTTCTCCGCTTTATGAATGTGGTGACAACGATCATCTGATGGTTGTTTCTGTAGAAAAGATCAATCCGAAAGGTTATCGCGATATCAACTCTGTTGCTGATATGCTGAGAGCTGAAATCCGCCGTGACAAGAAAGCTGAAAAGATCATGGCACAGATGAACGGATTCAACTCACTGGATCAGGTGAAAGGTATGACAGACGCTGTCAGCGATTCTGTTAAACACGTTACCTTCTCTGCTCCTGCTTACATTGCAGTGACCAGAGCCAGCGAACCTGTAATCGGTGCAGTAGCAGAAAAAACTGCTGCCGTAAACTGAGCGCTCCTATCAAGGGTAACGCCGGAGTCTACATGATTCAGGTATATAATAAGGATAAGAGTGCTGAAGAATTCAACGCTAAAACAGAAGAATCAAATCTGACCAACATGGCTGCACGTTATGCCAGCCAGTGCATCTATGACCTGCGTACGAAAGCAGAAGTTGTAGACCAGCGCTACTTGTTCTTCTCAAAAAGCTGCCAACTTGACTCTCCTGCCGGAAAGGAGAGTAATGTCATCATAACAATTTTAAGGGTAGATGGGAAATAAACTGATTTCTTCTCTACCCCTTTTAGTTTCCCTAATCTGTTAACAACAGAACTCTGCCTTCCCCAGACAGAGTTCACTCTAAAATGATACGCCTATGCAAAAAAGAAGTTATTATGTCAGCATTTCTGGGACTGGCATGTACAGGAATCCTGCTGAGCAGTTGCTCTGAGAACAACGACGATCCATCCAGCAAACCAGATCGTACCACCACTGATGAGATGTATTATGCCAATCAGTTTGCATGGGACATGCTGGAAACTTATTATTACTGGAACAAGGAAATAGCCGGCGATCTTCCCTTGCTGGATCCCGAAACCAACAATGACCCGATCACAACGGTTGACCAGATCAAATATCACGAAGGTGACAAAGTCATTGACAAATGGACCATGCTCACCAATGACTTCAAAAGTTTTACCAGCGGCGTTGAAGGAGTTGCAACAACCTACGGCTACATGCCCGTCACTTACCTTCTGAGCGAACAGGGTAATGAGTGTATCTCAGCCATTGCCTATGTCCATAAAGGCAGCCCTGCAGAAAAAGCCGGTCTGAAACGAGGGGACCTGATCTATCAGATTGACGGCAAGCCACTGACTACGGCAAACTATACGGAACTGTTCAACAGTTCAAGCATCACACTTTCTTTGGCTGAACTGGGTGCCGACAATGTCATCACCCCAACAGGAAAGACAGTCAGCATGAATGCCGTGGAAATGTACGAAGACCCGATCCTCTGCGACAGTATCTACGACATTAATGGCAAAAAGGTCGGCTACCTTGCTTACAGCAGCTTCGACCTGGCTTCTATTCCCCAACTGGTAGAAATCAGCAAAAAAATTCAAAGCTGAAGGTGTCAAGGAACTGATTCTGGATCTCCGCTACAATGGAGGAGGATATGTAATTACTGAAAAGTGCAATGGCTTCCATGTACGCTCCGCAGGAAGCTGTCAGCAGCAAGAAGATTTTTGAAAAAGAAGAATACAACGACCTGCTTACAGCGTATTACGAACAGGAAGGAATCAGCACGGAAACTCCGTTCCAGACTGAATACAAGGTGGAAAGTGCAAATCTGAATATCAGCACCAAAGATGCCAACATTGGACTGGAGAAAGTATATGGTATCATTTCCGGCAATTCAGCTTCTGCCTCTGAAGCCCTTCTGAGCGGACTGATGCCCTACATGAATGTAGAACTGATTGGTGAACAGTCACACGGAAAATACTGCACCGGATTCATGCTCGGAACCTCAGACGTTTACGAAAAAGTTCCGGTTGCAATTGAAAACTGGGGAATCTATGTCATGGTCAGCATCTACAAGAATGCCAACAATGAAACTCCCTGTATGCCTGACGGACTGACCCCCGACGTGGCAGCAAGCGATGATCCGTTTGTTATGACGCAACTGGGAGATGTCAATGAAGCCATGCTGAAAACGGCACTGACGCAGGCCGGCAAAACATATCCGGCAGAACAAAGCAGCCGAAGCATGAACCTCCGGATGAAAGAAATGCCGATGCAGCGCAAAGCTAATTTCGGAAAACGAATCCTATTGCCTGCAACAACCCATATTCAGCACCAGGGACTGACAGCTGAATAAATATTCCGGTCCGCCACATTCCTAAAAAATAAAATTGCCTTCGTTTCCGCTTTTACAGAAAAGAGAGACGAAGGCAATTCTGTTTTCAGGTATCCAATATCACATAAACCTGATAACGGGTCGTTTCACCTACCGGAGTCAAAGACACATATCCTCCGGCAATCCGCCCCTGATCTGACAAGATAACGGGAAAAAGCATCTGCAACTCCTGATGTTTTTTCAAAGCTTCTCCATCCGTCATATAGTGTTCCACGACATACCGGCCACATGCCGGAAAGGCAACATAACGATCATAGAAAAGACGGGCTACCACCCCCATATTCATCCGGAGGTTAATCTCCACACAGGGATGAACAAGAAAGTTTTCCCCCTCGCGACAGATCATCATATCTACTCCCAGATAACCGGCATAATCCGTTCCGATCATTTTCTGCAGAACATCCTGCAAAAGGAGACGAACAGCCTGCAGGGTTTCCGAAGCTACATATCCGGCAAGCGTTTGGACAATCTGTTCATCCGGCAACAACCGGTTCAACTTATAATTTCCATGCGAATCGGTTTCGAACAAAGAATACCCGACCCAGGTGACATTTCCTCTTCCATCAGTCCGGTATTCCATCGCAAAATCGCATACCTTATTATAAAGAGGTTCTCCCATAATTCCACCCTGGGTACGGATCACCCGGGCCACCCAGCCTTCGACATTGGTACTCCACGTCTGGGGAGAAACACGCAACAGTCCTCTTCCACTGCCCGACCAGGGAGACTTGAGCACTGTTTCACCCACTGCATCAACAAACTCATGCACTTCATCCAGAGAAGAACATACCACCGCCCGGCCACAACATCCGGCTACAGACTGCATCTGTGACAGAACGTCCACACAACGCTGCCTGCCTGAAAGGTAACGGATCCGCTCCAGTGCAGAAGCATCCGGCCAATTATCAACCGCTACTCCCCTTTCCTGCAAACGGTGGACAACCGCAGGATCCCATCCCCAGGGAGACAACTCAAGTCCGGTCTTTTGCCCGGTAGTACAAACGCCAGACGGAGATAATCCGGAAACGGAACATTCATGCAGATATCTGCCGGCAAGCTCCCGGTCGGCCACCATGACCTCTTCGCCCGGACAGGCATACCACAAAGGAAGATACGACAAAGTCCTCCCCCATCCGGACAATTTCCTGCGGGGGCTGATAATAAGGAGTAAAATTAGCCAGAGCCATATCATGCTCCGGATTAAACAAATAGAGCTTTGAAGCCATCTGACAAGGATTTTATTTCGTTAAAATCGGTAGGATTCTCCCATGAAACCGGTTTCCCGTATCATCGGGACAAGCCGGTTTACAACCAATTCAGGCATGAAGATAAGAATAAATATCCTGATGCACCGGAAATCCTCAGCCTCAATTTCAAAAAAAATAAATTTGCTAACTCCAGTTTGCAATATAACGAAGTATTAGTATATTTGCAGCGTAGAAATCAGAATTCATGGAAGCATTTTATAGAACACACAGCTACTTGGTCGAGCATACCACAGCGCCGGTGCGCCGCGACCTGATGGACGATATAGACTGGAGTGCCCGTCTGATCGGCATTAAAGGCACACGCGGTGTCGGAAAGACTACTTTCCTGCTGCAATATGCCAAAGAAAAATTTGGAACTGACCGTTCCTGTCTGTTTGTCAACATGAATAATTTCTACTTCTCCCAAGTCAGTCTGGTGGACTTTGCCGGTGAATTCGTAAAACGGGGGGGAAAAGGTTCTTCTCATTGATCAGGTATTCAAACTGCCCGGCTGGAGCCAGGATCTGCGTACCTGTTACGAACGCTATCCCCAGCTGAAGATTGTCTTCAGCGGATCATCCGTCATGCGGCTTAAAGACGAAAACCCGGAGCTCAACGGGATCGTCAAGTCCTACAACCTGCGCGGCTTTTCCTTCCGGGAATTTCTGAATCTGCAAACGGGCAATCATTTCCCCAGCTACAGTCTGGAGGAAATCCTGACCAACCACGAACATATCGTCAAGACCATCTTGCCCCATATCAACCCGCTAAACTATTTTTCAAGACTATATCCATCACGGATTTTTACCCTTTTTTTTCTGGAGAAACGCAATTTCTCGGAGAATCTGCTGAAGACCATGAACATGATGATTGAGGTGGATATACTTTTGATCAAACAAATTGAGCTGAAATATCTTTCAAAGATAAAAAAATTATTATATTTGTTGGCGGTAGACGGGCCTGGAGCACCTAATGTCAGCCAACTGGCTGCCGACATCCAGACCTCACGCGCCACGGTGATGAACTACATCAAGTATCTGGCTGATGCACGCCTGATCAACATGGTTTACCCCAAGGGAGAAGAATTTCCCAAAAAACCGTCGAAGATCATGATGCATAACACCAACCTGATGTACAGCATCTATCCGGTAAAGGTGGAAGAGCAGGACGTACTGGAAACCTTCTTCGTCAATACCCTGTGGAAAGACCATAAGGTGAACAAAGGAGACAAAGGAACTTCATTCCTGGTAGACGGAAATCTGCAATTCCGCATCTGTGCTGAAGGATGCAAGTTCAAGAGCAACCCGAATGTCTATTATGCCATGCACAAAATGGAACTGGGACACGGTAACCAGATTCCGTTATGGCTGTTCGGCTTCCTCTATTAAGAACCAGATTTTATTACTCAATATTTAATTAGTAATTGTATGACTAAACCAAAAAAAATTCATCACTTGTGATGGTAACCAGGCTGCAGCACATATTTCATATATGTTCTCAGAAAGTTTGCAGCTAATTTATCCTATCACCCCGTCTTCTACAATGGCTGAATATGTAGATGGATGGGCTGCCGCAGGTCGT
>ENA-OQDL01001303-OQDL01001303.1-human-gut-metagenome-genome-assembly--contig:-NODE-1303-length-12715-cov-8.458294_pt1 | contig 12715 bp, 10 predicted proteins | sample MGYA00242782_ERZ504609 | MGnify/ENA primary metagenome ERZ504609 (study PRJEB26092, sample SAMD00036320) | human gut metagenome | host: Homo sapiens | study: EMG produced TPA metagenomics assembly of... | reverse complement strand
GCTGATCTCCTCTGTGGGTGCCAACAAGAATGCGCGCCGCGCCGCCATGGTGCACCTGTACTTCAACATCATCGGTGTCACCCTGTTTCTGGCTGTTTTCTATGGTGCAAATCTGTTGCTTGACTTTGCCTTTGTCAATGAGACGGTCACTGCCTGGGGCATTGCTGTGGTCCACTCCATCTTCAATCTGTCGGCTACCGCTGTTCTGCTGCCCTTTGCAAACGGGCTGGAAAAACTGGCCATCCTCACCATTCCGGACGATGCCGAAAAAGAGAGCTTTGCTCTGCTGGATGAGCGCCTGCTGAACACTCCCGCCGTGGCTGTGGAGCGTGCCCGCGCCGCCACTGCAGACATGGCCGAGCTGGCCCGTGTGGGCGTGGTGCAGGCCATGAGCCTGACCCACAAGTGGGACGATTCTCTTGCCCAGAAGGTGCGGGAGGAAGAGGAAAAGGTGGACAAATATGAGGATGCACTGGGCACCTATCTCGTCAAGCTGTCCAGCCGTGAAATGAGCCACGCCGACAGTCAGAGCGTGAACACTCTGCTCCACACCATCAGCGATTTTGAACGCATCAGCGATCACTCTGTAAATGTTCTGAGCTCCGCCGAAGAGATCCACGCCAAGAGCATTGAGTTTTCCAAGGATGCACAGGAGGAGCTGCAGGTGCTGGAGGGGGCCGTGCAGGATGTGCTGAGCCGCACCACCGACGCATTCCGCAAAGGCGATCTGCATATGGCCGGCAAGGTCGAGCCGCTGGAGACCGTTGTGGATGAACTGGTGCGTGCCATCAAGGCCCGCCATGTGGCCCGCCTGCAGACCGGCAGCTGTTCCATTGAGTATGGTTTTGTTCTGGAAGATCTTCTGACCAACTACGAGCGTGTCTGCGACCACTGCAGCAATGTGGCTGTTGCCCAGATCGAGGTGGCACAGGACAGCTTTGATACCCACGCTTACCTGAACGACCTGCGCTACGGCAACGAGACCAAGGAAAGCGAACAGTTCCAGCGCCGTCTGGATCGTTACCGTGAGCGCTATCTCTTCCCTGACAGCGACACTGCACCCGCAGACGCAAAGGAGGAACCCAACAAATGATCTACATTGTAGAAGACGATGCCGCCATCCGCGAGCTGGAACAATATGCACTGCAATCCAGCGGATACGAAGTGCAGAGCTTTGAAACCTCTGAGCCTTTCTGGCAGGCCATGCGCGCCGCTGAGCCCGAGCTGGTCATCCTGGATGTGATGCTGCCCGGTGAGGACGGTTTCTCCATCCTGAAAAAGCTCCGCAATACCCCTGCTCTGCGCCGCCTGCCCATCATTATGGTCACAGCAAAATCCAGTGAGCTGGATACCGTGCGCGGGCTGGACTGCGGTGCAGATGATTACATCACCAAGCCCTTTGGCATCATGGAATTTCTGAGCCGGGTGCGGGCCGCCCTGCGCCGCTCTGCCCCCGAGGAAAAGCAGAATGTTTATGCCTTCCATGAGATCCTGCTGGACAACGCCCGCCACAGCGTGACTGTGAACGGCACCCATATTGATCTGACTTACAAGGAATACAGTCTGCTGCGCCTGCTGCTGGAGAACACGAACCTTGTCGTGACCCGCGAGACCATTCTGCAGGTGGTATGGGGCACCGATATTTCTGTTGAAAGCCGCACCGTGGATATGCACATCCGCACCCTGCGCAAAAAGCTGGGGGACGCGGGCAGATATATCTGCACCGTGCGCAAGGTCGGCTACAAGCTGGCCGACAGTGAGGAGGGCGAGGAAGAATGAAACCGCAGAGCATGGAAGAAAAAATCAGTTACCGGCTGTTTTTCATGGGCTTCGTCGGTCTGGTCTGCACCGCCGTGCTCTGTCTCTTCGTCTTTCACAAAGCGTTCCGGGAACAGGCGTGGACCTCGCTGGAGCATCAGGCCGATCTGGTTTCCGCCGGATACGAGCAGCTTTCCTCTCCGGATCAGCTCTCCGTGTTCGTCAACGGAGACCTGCGCATTACCCTGATCGCAGCAGATGGCAGTGTGGTGTTCGAATCCGCCACTGACCAGCAGATGGAAAACCATCTGTCCCGCCCGGAGATCCAGCAGGCCATGCGGGAGGGTGTAGGCCGTAACTGCCGCGATTCCCAGACCATGGGATACGAGACCTACTATTACGCCATGCTGCTGCCCGGCGGCGATATCCTGCGTGTGGCCCAGGATTCTGAGACCATCTGGTCGATCTACGACGCGGCCCTGCCTGCCATCATCCTGAGCTGCATTTTGATGATGGGTGCCGCAGCGCTGATTGCCGGGCTGCTGACCCGCAGTCTTGTCCAGCCCATTCTGAAAATGACGGATGACCTTGAGCACATTCAGGAAAACGTTCCCTACCGGGAACTCATCCCCTTTGCTGAGAGCATCCACTCTGACCGGCTGCTCCGGGAAAACAACGAGAAGATGCGGCAGGATTTCACGGCAAACGTCAGCCACGAGCTGAAAACGCCGCTGACCAGTATTTCCGGCTATGCGGAGCTCATTGAGACCGGCATTGCCAAACCCGCCGATGTGCCCGAGTTTGGCCGGAAAATCCATGTAGAAGCCAGCCGGATGATCCAGCTGGTGAACGACATCCTGCAGCTGTCGCATCTGGATAGCGTCAGCGAGATCCATGCCCAACCCGACATGGAAACGGTCGATCTGCTGGACGTGGCCAAGGATTGTGTGGAACGTCAGAAACTGAACGCGCAGCGCTCCTTCATCTCCCTGACCTATCTGGGCGAGAGCGCTAGAGTGCTTGGCAACCGGGATCAGTTGGATGAGCTGTGCCAGAATCTGTGCGACAACGCCATCCGCTACAATCGCCCCGGCGGCAAGGTCCAGCTCATCACCTCCTGCACCCGGGACGGCCATTGTACCCTGACCGTCAAGGATAACGGCATCGGTATTCCGAAAGACGCGCAGTCCAGCGTGTTCGAACGCTTCTACCGAGTGGATAAGAGCCGGAGCAAGGCCACCGGCGGCACCGGTCTGGGGCTGGCTATTGTCAAGCACATTGCCCGCATCCACAACGCCCGCATCAAGTTGGAAAGCGAAGTGAACGTTGGCACCACCATCACCGTCGTTTTTGAGACCGCCCACTAAAACTGCAAAAAGCTCACGTCTGCCTGCACCTGCGGGCAGGCGTTTTTTGTTGTAAGCATTTCTCGCTCTGTTCCCTGCTTCAACGCCCGGACTGCACCCAGAGAGAGCAGATCATACCCGTTTTCCCAGCAGCGCTGAACGGTCTGCACGCAGAGTTGCTCCAGCGCCGCACACTGTGCTGCTGTGGGCAGAGCTGTGCCCGCCCTGCGCTGGCCGGTCAGGGTCACGGCAAAGCCATCTTCTACAGCTTCCACCGATACCACACAACGCCGGAAAGTCACCTGCCCACTCCCCAGCGGAAAAGTGTGTTCTCCGCTCTGACCCAGCAGCAATTGTGCCATCTGGCTCTCTGCCGGGGTGAGCCGGGTGTTCCCTGTTTCGGTGAGCAGAAGCATTTCCTCCGCATTCTCAATGGCACCATCCGTCAGGATGAGTACCGGGGCCAAAAGAGCGTTCCGGCTCTCGTATAGGTGCGGAGCCTGCGGTGCGGCTTCCTTCACGACCTGCAAAAGCTGTTCCGGGAACAGTTCGTTTTCTCCGTCTGCTGCGGCCAGTTCTTCCCCGGAAAGATCCATGCAGAGGACCCGGGCAGATAAGCCCTGCACCGGCTCCTCTTTCAACACGGTCTCCGCCTGTCGAATGGTTTTTAAAGTTGTTTCGGCATTCAAAAGCAGATACTCGCACAGCCGGTAGCTTGCTTTACGGGGCAGGCCACGCTCGGCTTCCGTCAGAGCCGTTTGCAGGGTGCTTCCCTGCCCCGTGCAGAGCTGTACCTTTGCGGCGGCATCAGAAGCATCGGCGGCGGCTTCCGGAAACTGGTAGAGCAGACCCACTGTCCAACTCTGTGCCACCACTGTGGGAGGAGTCAGGAGCAGGGCACGCACCATGCTTTTTTCGGTGTTCTCTGCCCGCAAAAACACCCCACACCAGAGCACCAGCACCCCTGCCGCCAGCCACCGGAGGGCACGCTGTTGGCCCGTCATGCGTTTTCCTCCGCAGGCGCAGCCCTGCCCCACAGCCGCCCGGCCAATTGACGCACCACCTGCACCAGCACGCAGAACCGGAACATTGCCGCTGCCAACCAGACCAGCAGCACAAGGGCATCAAACTGGGAGATGCTGCCCAGCCTGCCCGCCCACAAAAGCTCGATGCCGGGCAGGGTATTCCCCGCCCCAAACACCAGTTCCATGCAGAGCGCAAAGCTGCCAGCCAGTATAAAAGCTTTCACCGGAAGCCAGACAGCGCACCGCACCTGCTTTGCCGGGCAGAACAGCGGTAGGGCGAAGTATTCCGGATACAGGGGCAGGATAATCGTTTGAGCATCAGCTTGCATCATCAGACTTTCCCAGTGGAACTGGCCATTCAGCCCCAGCAGGCAGAGCAAACCCGCCAGCGCCGCCGCCCAGCACAGGATCGGCGCACAGCGGACCAGTACCGAAGGTTCCAGCTTCCATCCTGCCCAGAGTAGCAGCGGGAGAAGCCCCAGCATGGCCATGGAAGAAAAATTCCCCCAGCAAAGCTCCTGCGCCTGACGGAAGGTCTCCACAACCTCCCAGACAAACCAGAGTCCCAGCCCTCCGCAGACTACCCGGGAACGCAAGTCTGTACCCAAAAAACTGTCTGCACGCTGCTCTGCCCCGGCTGTCAGGGCGGTGATCAGAACCAGCGCCAGTGTCATGGGCAGGCCGCGCAGCAGAAAACTGCGGGCTGTTACAGGCGCACCCGTCTGTAACACACACCGAGCGAACTCTGCTGTGAGCACACTCAAGGTCAGTGTTTTTTCAGAGAAACAGGATCGTTCCAACTTCAACCACCTCGTTTTTGCCAAATGGTAAAGGGCCGCCAGGAAAGTTTTGGGTAGCTGCGCCGGGTCACACCGTCCGGCGAGAGCGGCACCTCGGGGAAGATGGCATCCCGCAGGTAGGGCACACCCAGCGCCGAGGCCCGGGTCAGCCCAAATAACACGCCCAGTGCGCAGGCGGCAAGTCCCACCGGGCCAGCCACCCCTGCTGCCAGCAGCACCACCAGCCGCAGAACGGTTGCCACCTCATACAGCGAGGGCGTGACAAACACCGCAATGGACGCGGCAGCGGCGGTCAGGATGACCGGTGTACTCATCAATCCGGCGGCAATGGCGGCATCCCCGATGATGAGGGCAGCGATCAGGCTGACAGAGTGCCCCAGGGTCTGGGGCATCCGCAGGCCAGCCTCCCGAATGATCTCCAGCATCAGGATCACCAGAAGCATTTCCCCAAACAGCGGCAGCGGCGTTGCCTGCTCTGCGGCCTCGATTTTGAACAGCAGCTGGGGCGGCAGGAGTTCCGGTAGATAGACTGCCCAGCAGACGAACACGCCCGGCAGGAAGATACTCAGGTAGAACGAGATATATTTCAGCACCCGCAGAAAGGATGCAAAATAGGCCGTTCCTGCATAGTCATCCAGGCATTCAAAGTTTTCGCAGAACAGGGTGGGCAGGATCAGCGCTGAGGGGCTGCCATTGACCAGAATGACGAATTTCCCCTCCCGAAGCTTTGCCGCTGCCACAATAGGCCGTTCGGTATAGCGCACAGGAGCAAATGTGCGGATCTTACAGGGAAAGAGCCATGGCACAAAGTAGCTGGAATCCAAAAGCAGCTGCGGCCTGGCCCACTGTAAAGTCTGCCGCACCTTTTGCACTGCTTTTGGGTCTGCCGTATCCCGGCAGTAACAGAGAGCATACTCCGTTTTCATCTCACAATCGGCTTGACCGATCTCAATGACCAGAGCATCATTGCGGAAGCACCGCCGCAGCAGGCTGGTATTCACCCGGAGCAGATCCGCAAAGCCTTCCCGGGAGCCGCGGAGATTTCCCTCCCCTGCCGGTTCATCCACCGAGCGGGCGTTCAGGCTTTGCACCGAAAAGGCGATGCCTTTTGCGCATCCGTCCAGCAATAGCACTGCCATGCCTGCCGTCAGCCGCCGGATCAGGGCATCCCAGTCCTCCACAGGGGCAGGCTCTGCGGGCAATGCGGAGTGCTCAAACAACAGTGCAAACACCTGTTCCCCGGTCAGCTGTTCTGCCGGGCCGGGCGGTGTGCGGCGGCTGGCGGCATCCAGCAGCAGCTGCCACAGCCCTTTCAGGCTGGCCATTCCATCAAACAGAACGATGGCTCCTTTGCAGTGGTAAAGCTCAAGCTCCTTCGCATAAAAATCTGCCGATCGGCCAAACCTAGCGTTGAGCTCCGCAAGATTTGCCGCCAGATGGCTGGAAAGCTGTTCCATTATGCCGCCCCCTTTCTGGTAGCTTGTCCGCCGGGGCGGCGGTTATACGCTGGGAGGTGTTCCGGTTTGAAACTCTTGATCTTCCGTACCATCCTGATCTATCTCTGCGTCCTGTTTGCCATGCGGCTGATGGGCAAACGTCAGCTGGGGGAACTGCAGCCTGAGGAATTGGTATCTACCATCCTCATCTCCAATCTGGCTTCCATCTCCATTGAATCTGAAGAAGTACCGGTCACAGCCAGTCTGATTCCCCTCTTTCTCATTGCGGCGCTGGAGCTGCTGGGGTCGATCCTCAGCTTCAGAAGCCAGCGCTTTTTCAACCTGATGTCCGGGCGGCCCAAAACCGTCATCCTGAATGGTGAGATCGATCAGAACGCCCTGCGCACCCTGCGCCTGACTGCCGCCGATCTGATGGAAGCCCTGCGCGGCAAGGATGTGTTCGACCCCCGGGATGTCTCCTATGCGGTCATAGAGACCAACGGCAGTCTCTCGGTGGCTCTGCGCCCGGAAAAGGAACCGGCCACCCTCGCCGACCTTGGGGCAAGGGTACAGCGGGCACAGGCCACCATCCCCTTTGTGCTGGATGGTCAGGTGCTTGCCGAAAACCTGACCACCTGCGGCAAGGATGCTGCCTGGCTGGAACGCACCGCACAAGCCAACAGCCTGCTTCTGGAAGAGATCCTGATCCTGGCGGGCAACGATACCGAGGATTATTTTCTGCTGAAAAAAGAGCCTCGTCAAACGGCGGGGCTCCGGCAAGGGGGTGCGGCATGAAACGTATTTATGTCTGCATTGGCATCGTAGCCCTGCTGCTGGCGGCAGCCTTTTACAGCAGCTTCCGGGTACAGCAATTCGCCGAGGATATCTCCGATGACATCGACACCGCCATGGAGGATATCCGGAACAGCGATCTGACCGGTGCGCGGCAGGCACTGGCCGAAGGAGCCGAGCTCTGCGACACCATGCGGGAGGGCATGAACCACCTGCTCCGCACGCAGGACTTCACGGAGCTGGAAGCCGCCCTGCGCGCCGCCGATGGCCATCTGGAACTGAATGCACCCGAGGAAGCCTTCGGGGAACTGCGCCGGGCGCAGGTTCAGGTAGAGACCCTGGCCTGGCTCTCCCATCGTATTCTCTGAGGGTGTTTGTGCTGAGCTGAACAGTTGAGGTGAGCACAACAAAAAGCCAGGCTTTCTCGTGAAGTTCACGAAAAAGTCTGGCTTTTAACGCTGGAACCTTAGTTTTTCTCTTTGCGGTCGCCCTCAGTTTTTTCAGTTCTGTGAAAAAGCTCTCGACATCGGCAAACTAGCTGGTAGACCGAGGCAAAGCGGACATAGGCCACTTCATCGATCTTTTTCAGCTCCTGCATGGTCAGTTCACCAATGCGCACACTGGACACCTCGCGGTCATAGGAGCTCATCAGGCTTTGCTCAATGCTGCTGACAGCCCGTTCCAGTGCATCGTAGCTCACCGGGCGCTTGGCGCAGGCCCGCAGCATTGCGTTGAGCAGCTTCTGACGATCAAAAGGCTCACGGGAGTTATCCTTTTTGATGACGATCAGCGGGACGGTCTCCACCACTTCATAGGTCGTAAACCGCATGCGGCAGCGCAGACACTCACGGCGGCGGCGGATCCGCTCACCGTCTTCGGTCGGGCGGGAATCGATGACCTTGGATTCCTCATCGCCGCAATAGGGACATTTCATAAATCGTTCCTCCTGATGTTGGTTCTTGGCCTGTCGGGCAAAACACGGTCAGGCTTTTTTGGTTTCAGCCTTTTTGCTCTTGCGGTCGTTCCACAGCACCCAGGCGGAGGTGGAAACACAGAGCGAGGTATACACGCCGCTCAGCATACCCATCATCAGCGGGAAGGCAAAGGTAAAGATGCTGTCAAGGCCGTACAGCTTGGAGACAACACACATCACACCCAGTGCCATCACAGTGGTCACCGTAGTGATGATGGTACGGCGGGCAGACTGGTTGACCGAGTGGTTGACCAGCTCCTCGAACGGGGTCTTTTTCCCCATCAGGGCACGGTTCTCGCGGATGCGGTCATAGACCACAACCGTATCGTTGATCGAGTAGCCCAGAATGGTCAGCATGGCGGCAATAAAGTTGCCATCCAGCGGGGTGCGCAGCAGCACAAAGGTGCCAAACACCACCATCAGGTCGTTCAGCAGGGCCAGCACAGCCATCAGGCCACCGGTCAGGCCGCCGATCTTCTTGAAACGGAAGCCGATATACAGCAGGATGAGCAGCAGGGAGAACACCACAGCCACCAGACTCTTCTGCAGGAACTTGGTGCCCATGGCAGCGCTGACATTGCTCAGGGACAGCTGGGCAAAGGCATTGTCCGGGTACTGTTCGTTCAGGGAGGTCAGCAGATTCTCCACCTGATCGGTGGTCACGGTCTCGTTGCCGGGCATGGAAATCTTCAGGGTCTGCTCCCCGGTGGCGACATTCTCGCCGGTCTGCAGGGTCAGGCCGTTGTTTTCCAGTGCAGTGGAAGCGGTCTTCTGAACTTCGGAGGTGCTGATCTCACCCTGATAGCTCAGGGTGATCATGGCACCGCCCGTAAACTCTGTATCCAGCCGGACACCGAACACTGCAGCACACAGGATGATGGCCGCCATCAGGCAGGTGGAAATGGTCAGGAAGCGCTTGCGCAGACCCACAAAGTCGATGGGCTTCTTTTCCTTGACTTCCTTGCCGGGCTTGACAGCACCATAGAGCCAGGGATTCCGCAGGGCCTTGATGGAGGCTGCACCGCGGATCATCACACGGGTGGCAAACACGCCGAACACAAAGTTCAGCAGAACGCCGGTCAGCAGCGTGTAGCCAAAGGCGTAGATGGTGCCTGCGGTGGAGGGCCCAAAGGCGAAGAACACGAAGTGCAGGGCCTTGGCGAACAGGCCATCCGAGGGGCCGAAGGCACCCATCAGCACGATTGCCACAATGACGATGGTCACGTTGCCATCAATGATGGGGGTCAGGCCGCGGGCAAAGCCGCTCTTGAGCGCGCCATCCAGAGATTTGCCGTTGTTCAGCTCCTCCTTGATGCGCTCGGCGGTGATGACGTTGGCATCCACGCCCATACCAATGGCCAGGATGATACCCGCGATGCCGGGCAGAGTCAGGGTAAAGCTCTCAAACACCGGGAAATAGCCGGAGACGAAGGCCAGCGTTGCCGCCACCTGACCGGCCAGTGCAATGCAGGCCAGGAAGCCGGGCAGACGATACAGCAGAGTCATCAGCACCACGATGAGGGCATAGGCAATGAGACCGGCCAGCACCATGGCGCTCAGGCTGTTCTCGCCCAGGCTGGGGCTGACGGTGGAATAGCTGTCCACAGTCAGGGCAAAAGGCAGTGCACCGGAATTGATCTGACGGGCCATCTTGACCACGTCCTCCTGCGTGAAGGGATTGGACGCGGAACTGGTGATGATGGCGGCACCATCGGTGATGGCCGCATTGACCGTTGCCGTGCTCACGTTCTGATCATCCAGCCAGATGCTGATGGTTCCACTGCTCTGGTAGAGCTCCGTGGTGGCATCCCCGAAGGCCTTGGCACCCTCGTCGTTGAACTTGAGGGCCACATAATATTCGGATGTACTGCCGCTCACCGGGCCGTACTGAGCAGCTGCGCTCTCGACCATGGAGCCGTCCAGGATCAGTTCGCCGTCTGCGCTGCTCCCCTTGCGGAAGGTCAGGTAGGCGGTGCTGCCGATCTCTTCAATGGCGGCTTCGGGGTCAAAATCGGTCTCGCCGGACTGCCACGGAAACTCCAGGATCAGGCGGTCGGAGTCATAATCCACATACAGCTCGTAGTCGGTCACATTCAAGCCGACCAGACGATTCTCGATGACCAGCTGGGCAGCGTCCAACTGATCATCGGTGGCATCGTAGTTGTCCGAGGGGGCAAACGTTACGTTGACACCGCCCTTGATATCCACGCCAAAGCGGATATCCTGCGCTCCCTTGATGTAGGTCTTGGTCACATCACCGTACTTGACTGCCACACCAAAGAATGCCGTGTAGACAAACGCGGCGATCAGGAGCACTGTGACAACAAGCTGCCATGCTTTGCCTTTCGTCTTCATAAAAAACAGGAAACCTCCAAAATATAATAAACCTCCGCCGCACAGAAAAACCTCTGCACGGAGGAGATTTTTTACAGAATAAAACCCTTACTCTGCCTTTTCGGCCAGCAGCTTTTCGATGACTGCCAGCTTTACGCAGACGCAGAGCAGATCAGATGCGGTCTCCACCTCGTCCAGGCTGGGATAGGTGGGCGCGATACGCAGGTGGGAATCCTGCGGGTCCTTGTGGTAGGGATAGGCGGAACCGGCACCGGTCAGGGTCAGACCGCACTCCTTGCACAGCTGGGCCACACGCTTGGCGCAGCCGGGCATAACGTACAGGCTGATGAAGTAACCGCCCTTGGGGTTCGTCCAGTGGGCGATGTCGCCGCAGGGAGTCAGCTCCTCGGAAAAGGCCGTCTTGACGGCATCAAAGCAGGGGATCAGGCGGCGGCGGTGCTTTGCCATGTGGGCCAGCACACCCTCTTTGTTCTTCAGGAAGCGGACATGGCGCAGCTGGTTCATCTTATCATAGCTGATGATCATCACGGAGAAGCGCTTGCAGATATACTTCATGGAGTCCACGCTGCATGCAATGGCGGAAACACCTGCACCGGGGAAGGTGATCTTGCTGGTGGAGGTGAACATGAACACACGGTTCTCCGTGCCGTACTTCTTGCTCTCGTTCAACAGAACCGGAGTCTCGATGATCTCCTCGGTCAGGTGGTGGACAATGTAAGCCTCATCCCAGAAGATCTTGAAATCAGGAGCAGCGGTCTTCATCTTGGCCATCCGGTCAATGGTCTCATCGCTGTAAGTATAACCATCCGGGTTGGAATACTGGGGCACGCACCAGATGCCCTTGATGGTGTCATCCTCGGCCACCAGCTTCTCCACAATGTCCATATCGGGGCCATTGGGGGTCATGGGCACGCTGATCAGCTCAAAGCCGTACTCCTCAGTGATGGCAAAGTGGCGGTCATAGCCAGGCACCGGGCAGAGGAACTTGCGCTTTTCCACCTGAGACCAGGGGCAGGGAGACTCAGGGAAGCCGAACACATAGCCAATGTTGATGAGGTTGTACATCAGCTGCAGGCTGGAGTTGCCGCCCACGAACACTTCCTCGGGCTTGACACCGAACACATCCGCAAACAGGACGCGAGCCTCGTGCAGGCCCTCCAGATCACCATAGTTGCGGGCATCGGTGCCTGCGTCGGTGGTGTAATCGTTCATCTGCAGCAGACCCATTGCCAGATCCATCTGGTGAGGGCCGGGCTTGCCACGAGCCATGTTCAGCTTCAGGTTCATGGCCAGAAACTTTTTGTACTGCTCATTCAGCTTTGCCTTTTCGGCAGTGAGCTCCTCACGATTCATCTCAAGATAGTTTGCCATTGAAAAACACACTCCTTTATCGTACTTCCAATTTCCCACAGTATCCGATGCCGGGTGTTTCAGGAGTTCCTGCCAGAGAGTTCTCCCACCACCGTCATCCAGACTTTAATATTATACCGCAACTCCGGGCGCGAAACAAGCAAATTACAAAAAAAGCCCCGCCAAAGCCGAAGCATTTGGCAGGGCATCCCTTCCCTGCTGTCTGCAAAGTGCAGATATCAGCTCAGGGCGGTCTGGTTCTTATACCGTTTGCGCACAGCGCCGTATTCCAGATGGGCCTCGCCGCCCTCCACGGTGTCCTTGTCAATGGTGACACGGATGATGGTGGGGTCATTGGGCACATCATACATGACAGGCAGCAGGATGCCTTCCATCACGCTGCGCAGACCGCGGGCACCGGTCTTGCGCTCAATGGTCTTGCGGGCGATCGCGTGGAGGGCCTCGTCGGTGAACTCCAGCTCTACACTGTCCATGCTCAGCAGCTCTTTGTACTGCTTGACCAGGCTGTTGCGGGGCTCCTTGAGCACACGCACCAGTGCGTCCTCGTCCAGATCGTCCAGCACAGTGATGACCGGCAGACGGCCAATTAACTCGGGGATCAGGCCAAACTTGACCAGATCGTGAGGCTCCACCTTGCGCAGCAGGGCACGCTGGGCATCCTCGGAGTTGTCCTTCAGACTGCTGCCGAAGCCCAGTGCAGAGCGATCAGTGCGGCGCAGGATGTATTTATCCAGGCCATCAAAGGCACCGCCGCAGATGAACAGGATGTTGGTCGTGTCGATCTGGATAAACTCCTGCTGGGGGTGCTTGCGGCCGCCGTTGGGCGGCACGTTGCTCACGGTGCCCTCCAGGATCTTCA
>ENA-OQDL01001296-OQDL01001296.1-human-gut-metagenome-genome-assembly--contig:-NODE-1296-length-12769-cov-6.008385_pt1 | contig 12769 bp, 15 predicted proteins | sample MGYA00242782_ERZ504609 | MGnify/ENA primary metagenome ERZ504609 (study PRJEB26092, sample SAMD00036320) | human gut metagenome | host: Homo sapiens | study: EMG produced TPA metagenomics assembly of... | reverse complement strand
TAAACTCTTTTTCTGCCAGCGGATCATCCGGCCGCATTCCGACACACCAGTGATCGCAATCTGTGATCCGGATATAATCCAGCCCTTCGGTGTCCACCGGCTCCATGAATAATGCAATATCTACAAGTCCTTTGTTCATCATCTCATACACTGCATCTGCTGTTGCAGTATGCAATACAATCTGAACCAGCGGATATTTTTCTTTATATGTTTTACATATCTTCGCCAATGTCTCCACTGCTGCAAATTCACCGCATCCAATGGTTATCGTGCCCTCTACAACCTCTTCTTTTCCTTTCAGTTCCTCAAGCGTCCTTTCCTCAAGATTAAGAATCTCCAAGGCACGCCTTTTTAATAAAATTCCTTCATCAGTGAGCGATATTTTCTTCCCGTTTCGAATAAATAATGTTATTCCCAGGTCCTCTTCAAATGCCGCCATTTGTCTGGATAGCGTTGGCTGGGTAATATGCAATTGTTCTGCTGCTTTTGTAAAGCTCTGTTCTTTTGCTACTGTTAAAAAATAGCGTAATAATCTTAATTCCATATCTTTATATTCCTACAAATTTTTCTTGTAACCATTCTATCATATTGCATCCCAGACATATCTGCACAAAATACCGTGGGTTATTTTTGGGTTATTTTCTAACCGCCTATGCCCTTCAGACTGTGATTTTACTGGCTTTTGGGCGAAGCTTTCAAAGAGTGCCGTGGCATATAAATAGTATTTTTATCATTGTTCTTATAACGCCTCTTACTTTTCCTACTATTATAGCTGATCGTACTTGGCCGCACTCCCTTTTGCCTTATCTACCGGATACTTTGCTTCATTCTGCGACATCTTCATATTTATGATTTCATCTGCATCCAGTTCCAGTTTGTCTAACAGATTCTGACTATAAACCAAAACATCCGCCAATTCCTCCTTGACATGTTGCAGATCATATTCTTCATCAGACCACTGAAAACACTCTAATAACTCTGCTGCCTCAATTACGATTGATTTTGCAAGATTTGCCGGCGAATGAAACTGATCCCAGTTTCGATCTTCTGTAAATTTTCTAATTCTGTCTATTGTTTCATACTTCATAATTAAATACTCCTTTATTTTGCTACTTCTAACAATGCTTTCTGACAAAGTGAAATTATTCAGTTCAGCATTTTTAGAGCGTGTCTGAAAAAGGCTTTCTGCAAGATGTGCGTCACAATTTGTGGGATATTTTGCCCGGATGAGGGCGCCGTAGTGGGCTACGGCAACTGAATTCGGGTGAAATATCCCGCAAAGTGGGGCGTGCAGATTGCGGGAATGATTTTTCAGACACACTCTAGCTCAGCAGATGAGGACTTTCTTATTTGCCTAAATGTGCTCCTCAAGGCTTGCGAAGAAAAGTTCATAGAAATCGTCTTCCCCTGCAAGCTTCGGAGAGTTTTCACCTCCACCGTTGGTACTTCTTCGCATGGTAGCATAAAATTCTTCTCCGGCTGTGATCAGATCCATCTCATAAATCTGATATCCCAGTTCCCGACACTTCGCGCAGAAAGCGGCAAGCGGCTGTTCTGCCTTTCTGGTGTCCATCAGTTCCTGCCAGATGTTACGGTCTTTCAGTGCTTTTTCTCTTAATTCGTCTAACATTGCTCCGATTTCCATAATAACATTCCTCCTCTTTGTTTTCTGACCTTCATCAAATAACTATTCCATCGTTATCTGCAGAATTGTTACTTCATCAGTTCATAATAAAATATATACTGCTGCATCACGCCCCGGCAGCCCTTATAACGTCTGTTTGGAAATCCCCGTTTATAATGAGCATCCAACGCCTGGCGGATGTGAGTATCTACAGGAAATGCATCCAGCTGATGCAATCCGAAAAGACAGATACAGTCAGCTACTTTCTCACCAACTCCATACAGTCCCAGCAGTTCTTTTCGTGCAGCTTTATAAGTCATATCATGCAGACTGTTAAGTGAAATATCTCCGAAACAGACTTTTCTGGCTGTGTCCAGCACATATTTTGCTCTGTATCCCAGATTGCACTCCCGAAGCTGTTCTTCCGTTGCCAAAGCCAATGCCTCTGCAGTCGGAAACGCATAATATTCTGCACCTGTGCTGCTTGTTTTTCTTACTCCAAATTCCCGGCTGATATTTTCAATACACTTCTTTATTCTTGTAATATTATTCTGTTGAGAGATCAGAAATGAAATAATCATCTCCCACAGATCCTGTTGCAGAATGCGGATTCCGCTTCCCATCTCTCCTGCTGCTGTCAGATATTTATCCCTTGGATTGATCATGTTTATATATTCACTGTAATCACAATCCAGATCAAAATACCGGATCCAGAAGAAAATGAAATCTTCTTCCGGACAAAAGAAATTGACAATTCCTCTCTCCTGAGTCAGTTCCAGATATTTATCTCCCGCAATCACCCGGTAACGATCATCACCGATCTGATCCATCCGAAAGCACTGCCCGGATCTGCAGATCTGCCCCAGGTCAAAATTATCCATTTCTATTGTCAGCATACTATATAACCCCTTATCCTTCTGTTACCAATGTTACTAATAACTCTTTTTTTTCTTGATGAATATATGAATGTATTATATACTATTCTAAGTATAAACGTAAAGCAGAAAGGGGTTCTTACCAATGAAATTTATATATCCTGCGGTTTTCCGCAAAAATGAAGAAGGCAGATATAAAGCATTTTTTCCGGATCTTGCCTGTTGTGAAGCTGAAGGCGACACTCTCGACGATGCGATCGATAATGCAAACGAGGCTGCTTATAACTGGATTTATGCAGAAGTAATGGAAGATGAAATGGATCTCCCTGCAATTTCCGATGAATCCGATCTGGATCTGCTGGAGGGAGATATTGTAAGAAATATTCAAGTCAACATCCGTATGTATGACGGATGGGATGAGTAACCACTACCCGCAACGACAAATTACAGAAATTCAGCTCCGTTATGTTACAATAAAACAAACATTAACGGAGCTTTTTTATTATTTAAATCTGCTCAGACGCACTTCGGTGTACTATCTGCAAAACGATTTTTTCTCTCGTTTTGCACTTCAAAAAAGGAGGTTTTACTATGAAAGCAAAAAAGTTCAAAAAGTTCTTTGTGAGTATTGCACTCAGTGCTGTTCTCACGTTATCGTCCGCTTCCTCTGTATTCGCAGCCACAGCACAGCTGGTACCCGCTGAACAATCTGTGGAACTGACTCAAAGTGACGATTCTGATGCCCCTGCCATTGAATCATCCGATGCACAGAATGCCGGTGCTTCTCTTACCGCCCAGCCAGGGATCAGACAGACAGCAGCTTCCGAGAATTCTGTAACTATTCAGTGGAACCCTGTTACCAATACTTCCAAATATGCTGTCAATATCAGCCCTTTCAGTTCCTCTTCTTATCGTTTTCTCGGCTATATTGGCAATACCCGCAATAAAGCTAAGATCAATAAGCTAAAAGCAGGAACTGCTTACGTTATTAAAATCACAGCACTGAACTCATCCGGCATTGCGATTTCTTCCCGTACTGTGGGATGTACCACGCTTTATTCAAAGGTAAAGATTAAATCTTCCTATGCATCAACCGGCAGATATACCTTCAATATGCAGACTGTAAACCCTTCAAACTCCATTACAGGTTATAAGGTTGTATACCAGAGTTCTGCAGCCCACAAACTTATAACTAAATATTTTAATACCAGATATTCCTTTACCATTCCAATATCCGGCAATACATTTTATCAGGTGAAGATTTACCCTTATCTGGTTCTGGGAAATAAACGGTATGTAAGTTCAACCTCTACGGACAGATATATTTCCAATGTCATCACTCTTCAGAAAGCAGGCAATACCAACAGCTCCATGAGCGTAAAATGGAACAGAACTGCCGGTGCAGACAATTACAGTATTTACATAAAATATCCGGGAAGCAGTTCTTTCAAAAAAGTAAAAACAACAACTTCCAATTTCTTTACACTCACCGGAATGAAAAAGAATACAAAGTACGGCATTAAGGTAATTGCCAATAAAAAAATGAAAAACAAAGTATGGCATTCTGATGCCAAAGTCTATAATATGTCCTTAGTCTGACCATAGTTATCCATAGCAATTGCATAAATCCGGCTACGTTATCAATGACGTAGCCAAAATTTTATATTGACTTTCCCATATCTAAGTGATACACTGATTGTAATTGAGACAAGGGGTGCTTGTGTAAACGGGCTGAGAGTAAGCTGTATCGCTTTAACCCATTACCTGATTTGGATAATGCCAACGTAGGGAAAGTTATAGTTCTTCCACACTGCAATATGCTTGTTGGCGTATTGCAGTTTTCCTTTTACTCTGAACGGACATATCATATTATCTCCCCCCTGTTTTAATTGCGGATAAATAGTCAGGCAAATGATTTCATACGCCTGAAAGGCAATAAAATATTGCCACGACAGACCGGGGGCACCACTCTCTGTCACACCAGTAGTTTACTTAAAAACTTACGAATATGCGCAGGTGCAAGTCCCTGCTATATGCAGGAGGCGCAGTTCATTTAATATTGCTGTTTATCTATTACTATGTGCAGCAATTAAGAGCCCACAGTGCAGGGCAAGGAGGAAAAAATGACACAGTATACAACGCAGATGGACGCGGCACGTCAGGGAATCATCACACCACAGATGGAAATCGTAGCAGAAAAAGAACACTTTGACGTGGAAGAATTAAGAGAACTGATTGCAAAAGGACAGGTAATTATTCCCTGCAACAAAAATCACAAGAGCATCAGTCCGAGCGGTGTCGGTGCAAAGCTGACCACCAAGATCAATGTAAATTTAGGTGTTTCCAGAGACTGGAAAGACGTTGATATGGAATATGAAAAGGTACATTCAGCAGTAGAAATGGGTGCAGAAGCCATCATGGATCTCAGCTCCTACGGAGATACCAGAAGCTTCCGCCGTAAACTTACATCCGAATGTCCGGCAATGATCGGTACTGTTCCGATCTACGACGCAGTAGTATATTATCACAAAGCACTTGGCAAGATTACTTCTGAAGAGTGGATTGATATCGTACGTATGCATGCAGAAGACGGCGTGGATTTTATGACTATCCACTGCGGTATGAATCGTGCAACCGCAGCACGTTTCAAACAGAATAAACGTCTCATGAACATTGTTTCCAGAGGTGGTTCTATTATGTTCGCATGGATGGAAATGACAGGAAAAGAGAACCCGTTCTATGAACATTTTGATGAAATTCTTGATATCTGCAGAGAGTATGATATCACTTTAAGTCTGGGAGATGCATGTCGTCCCGGATGTATTGCAGATGCAACTGATACTGCACAGATTGAAGAGCTGATCACTCTCGGTGAGCTTACCAAACGTGCATGGGAAAAGGATGTTCAGGTTATGATCGAGGGACCTGGCCACATGCCGCTGAACCAGATCGCAGCTAATATGGAAATCCAGAAAACTCTTTGCCATGGCGCTCCTTTCTATGTACTTGGACCGCTTGTAACAGATGTTGCTCCCGGATATGACCACATTACTTCCGCAATCGGCGGTGCGATTGCTGCTTATTCAGGTGCTGCTTTCCTCTGCTATGTAACACCTGCAGAACATCTTCGTCTGCCAAATGCAGCTGATGTAAAAGAGGGAATTATCGCTGCCAAAATTGCTGCTCATGCTGCTGATATTGCCAAAGGAGTTCCCGGTGCCGCAGAATGGGATTATAAGATGAGCGAAGCGAGAAAACGTCTTGACTGGGAAGAAATGTTCAAACTCAGCATGGATCCTGAGAAAGCAAGACGCTACCGCGCAGAGGCCAAACCTGAGAAAGAAGACACCTGCAGTATGTGCGGAAACTTCTGTGCCGTAAAGAATACAAACCGTATTCTGGATGGTGAAATTGTTACTATTTTTGATGAATGATGCTTTTATAAAAGCCGTATTTCAACATGTTTGATTGTTGAAATACGGCTTTTTATTTACTATATCTTCATCATATCTGACATAATACATCCACCGGCTGAACCATGTTCCATAATCTCATTTAACTGTCCTGTTCCCGGATGTATCCCTCCTATGGCATATACAGGAATCTTTACTGCTTTACAGACATTCTCCAGAAATTCCAGTCCTCTGGGTGGAAGTCCTTTTTTACAGTCAGTTGTATAAATATGTCCTGCCGTAAGATAATCAGCTCCCAGACTTTCTGCTTTCAATGCATCTTCTACGGAGTGAACCGAACTTCCGATCTGCCGGAAACCTCCAAGCTTTCCCTCATATTTTTCCAACAGAAATATTGGCAGATGAATGTACGGATGATGCAGTTTTTCTGCTACGTTTACATAGGTATGTAATATGCAGGGAACCTGATATCTCTTACAGATTTCCAGTATCTGCTCTGCCAGACGAGAATATTCTTCCTCCGGCAGATCCTTTTCCCTCAGAATAACCGCCTTCGGATGAAGGCTGCATACACGCTCGATCTGTTCTGCAAAGGGACGTTGACACAGGGAGCGGTTGGTCACTGCAATTACATTTTCATAAGGATTTTTCTGCATTTTAGAGGTACACATAATCATTCATAACCGGCTGAAGATCATGATCCAAAAGTGCCTTATAGACTTCATCTACAGACCTTCCGTCTGAAATCTCAAACTGGTCATCTCCTTTATCTTCGATATCCTCCACATGACTTCCGATTCCTGTGCTGACTCCTGCTGAAATCTTTGTCGCAGCAATTCCAACCAGGTTATCGCGGACACGCTCACACTCTCTGGTAGATACTGTAATGCTTGCAAATGGCATGAACAGACGATAGGCGCAGACCACCTGAAGCAGCTGTGGTTCATGTACATCCATAGGATTAATACGGTCATTGTTGATGATCGGCCGAAGTCTCGGACAGGAAAATGCAATCTCTGCATGAGGATATTTTCTCTGCAAAAGATATGCATGATATCCGGTGGCAAAAGCATCCTTACGGAAATCATCCAGTCCCAGAAGTGCAGCAAATCCTACTCCTCGCATACCACCCTTTAAAGCACGTTCCTGTGCGTTCAGACGATAAGGAAATATACGCTTGTGCCCTGCAAGATGCAGAGTTTCATACTTATCTGAATTATAAGTCTCCTGGAATACCGTTACATAATCAGCTCCGCATTCATGGAGATGTGCATACTCATCTGAATTCATAGGATAAACTTCAAGTCCGATTACTTTGAAATATTTCCGGGCAATCTTACATGCTTCTCCGATATATTTTACATCAGATTTTGCTCTGCTCTCTCCTGTAAGAATCAGGATTTCCTGCAGTCCTGTCTTTGCGATAGCAGCCATTTCCTTATCAATCTCTTCTGCATTCAGCTTTGCTCTGCGGATCTTATTATGGCAGTTAAATCCGCAGTAAATACAGTAATTCTCACAGTAATTTGCAATATAAATAGGGGTAAACATATACACACTGTTCCCAAAATGTTTCCTGGTTTCTTTCTGCGCAGCCTGCGCAATTTCCTCCAGAAGAGGCAACGCAGCCGGAGACAGCAATGCCTGAAAATCCTCTGGTGTACGGTTATCATGAGCAAGTGCCCTGCGTACATCTGCCTCTGTATATTTATCATAATCGTAAGCATTCATGGCAGAAATAACCTGATCCATCACGTCTGATTCTTCCAGTACTTCCATTCCCGGAAGATATTTCATATGATCGATCCTGTTCTTTTTCATATCTTCCAGAATCACTTCATTGACAATACTTTCGTTGAAGTGTTCCCCATGTTCCATATTTTTTTCTGTTGTTTCCATTGATGTTTTCTCCTCTTTATTACCATTTGGCAACTTTCGTTTTCCTATAAATTAATACCTACTCCGCAGTTATAGCAATCCTCTAAAATAATGCATCTTAATCCAGCCCATCAGAGTGTGAAATCCTGCGTCAGATATCTTTGCCGTGCGTCAGCACGCCTGCAGATATCTTCCTTGTCTTTCGCACGCTGCTGAACTGTCTTAAATGCATTATTTACGAGGATTGCTATAATCAAAAATCTCATTTTAGAATGATTTTTTATTTATTACTCATGAAGAAAACCAGTCAGTGGAGAGGATGCGCTTGCACCTTTTTCCAGGGTTCTTCCCAGTCCGGCAAGGTATGCACTTCGTCCTGCTTCAATAGCTTTTTTAAATGCTTCAGCCATTATCTGCACATCACCTGCTGTGGCAATCGCCGTATTTGCCATAACTGCAGATGCCCCCATCTCCATGGCTTCACACGCCTGAGAAGGACGTCCGATTCCTGCATCTACAATGATCGGGAGCTCAATTTCGTCAATCAAAATCTGGATAAATTCCTTAGTGCACAGACCTTTATTAGAGCCGATCGGAGAACCCAGCGGCATGATGCAGGCAGCTCCGGCATTTACCAGATCTCTGGCTGCATTCAGATCCGGATACATATAAGGCATTACTACAAATCCTTCTTTTGCAAGAATTTCTGTAGCTTTAACAGTTTCATAGTTATCCGGAAGCAGATATTTTGAATCATGGATCACTTCGATCTTTACGAAATCACCGCATCCGATTTCTCTGGAAAGCCTGGCAATACGAACTGCTTCTTCTGCATTTCTGGCACCTGAAGTATTGGGAAGAAGAGTAACATTTTTTCGGAATATAGTCCAGAATATTTGCCAGTCCACCTTCATTGGCACGACGCAGAGCCAGAGTGATGATCTGCGCATCTGACCTTTTCAATACATGCTTTCACCAGATCCAGAGAAAATTTTCCGGAACCAAGGATAAAACGGGAAGTAAATTCATGACCTCCCAGAATCAGTTTGTCTTCATTATTTGTACTCATAATTTAAGTCCTTCTTTCGTATATTATAATGTGATATCAGGATATTCCTGTTTATCTTCCACCTCCCATGAAGCTGACTATTTCCAGTATGTCATTTTCATGTAAAACAGTAGTGCTGTACTCGGCTTTTGACAGAATTCTTTCATTTAATTCTACTGCGATCTGGCTGGGCACATAGCTGTTTTCCTCCAGATATTGCCCTATTGTAAGAGTATTCTGCAATTCTTTTGTTTTTCCATTAACAGTAATAAGCATACTTTCTCCTTTCCGGGAAAAGAAGGTCCGGCCTCTACAACATAAAAAAGAGTCCACAAAAGAATACACCCGCGGTGGTGCACCCCTTCATGAACTCTGTTCACTCTCATCTTTCCCAATATTCATTTGTTATAATGTAAATTTCCCTGTAAGCCCCCGGTTTTCTCTCACTTATTACAGATTGATTACCGGACAGCTGAATTTCTTCAAATGCATGAGATAAATAAAAAGGAGATGCCAGTCATCTCCCTTTAAAATCATATCTTATAGGTTCCTACGTTGGCATTATCCAAATCAGGTATATGGGTCGAAGTTAATGACTTCCTCTCAGCCTGCACTCACAAGCTCCCCTTTCTTTACATGGATAAAGTATAATCTTTTATCCCATGTGTGTCAAGACCATATTTCTACATCCTCAGTTTCTTATGAAACTCCCGCATCGTATCCTTCTTGCAGAAGATAAACAGTGCAGCCAATGTCAGAAAACTGATTCCGGCACAGATTACTGAAGGTACGGCAAACTGCACGATTCCAGTCCATACCAATATCATCGGAATCAGTCCTGCAATTCCGGCCTGTACAAGATAAAACAGATATTCTTCCCTTTCCAGACGGTTTATTTTTGCGATCACAGGAACAGAAACTGAACTGCCAATATCCCGAAAGGAATCACAAAATCCACAGACCAGCCCTTCCATCCGGTAAACCGGTCCCATAGGATCGCGATTGCTGATATGAGCAAAAGCTGCCACATTTCGTTCTTCAGAATATTCCTGCGTTTATAATATGCTACCATAACAACCAGCCATGCACAGGCACATCCTGCTCCTGCAAACCAGAACCAGTTCAGTACACCCGCCATCATAAAATTGATCATTCCGCAGATTACCGCAATTGCCAGACACAGGAAACTGAAAGTCTGGATAACCTTCTGATTTTCTTTTTTCTCAAGCCTGTGCTTTTCTCCATATCCCGGAAATTCATTCTTTAATTCTCTGTGGGAAACATTCTCCTCGCCAAGCATCCTCTGGAAATTTCTCTGGATACTGTTATCCGGTATCTTGGAAGTAAATCCCAGTACCATCTCATCCCCATAAGAGCAGGAACACATCTGCAGAGAATTGGTACTTGCAAAAATCCCAAAATGCTGAATATATTCTTTGTACTCCTCCGGCAAACGGATAATGCCGATATTGGAATAAACTGCCGTAATGCTCCTGCTTCCCAGATTGGCCCCGATCATCAGAAAATATATATCCCACCTCAATCCATCCAAAGAAATTTGTCATAGACTGAGACGGAAAATAATTTCTCAGATTCACCGGAATCATCAATGCTACCGGTCGTTTCTGCTGATTCTTTGGAATCTCTTCCCGAATAGAACACAGCATCATTGCTGTCAGTAAAACAGTGATGGAAACTCCACAGGAGCGGGCTTTCCGGTGGATATCTCTTCTTTATCTCCATGTGTAATTTCCTCTGCATGCTCAATCTGCGGAAGATCTGCCTGTGGATGTGCCAGGATCAGATAATCCTGAACCAGTTCCTGCAGGAAATGCATGGCTCCGCAGGTGAATTACCTGGTTAATCAATCGTGGCGCTCATCCGTATTACTGTACATTTCACAGAATCTTGCAGCAAATGCCGGTGGTTCATCATACACATATAAATGGGAAATATCACCAAATGCACTAATACGAAAACTTGCGATTCCTTCTCTTCGTTCTTCTGTATTGACAGTTGTCACTGAACTTGGTGCTGCGCAGAATCCATGCCACAGTACCATTGGAGAAGCACCGATCAGATGCGCAAGAAGCACACATTCCAGACCAAAATGGCAGAAGAATACCAGCGTATCTTCATTTGGTTTCTCCACTCTGTAATAATGTCCTTCACGTACATAACCATGTTCGGCAAGAAGCTTATCAAACTTTCCTGTTACATAGTCATAGTATCCTTTGGCATCAGACTGCTGAAGTCTCTCGTTTTCATACCAGTGATCATACTGGTAAAATCTCTCGTCCTGTGTCCAGTCCTGCGGAAGCCAGTCCCATAATCTCTTCTGCCTGTCAGTAACATCCGGGCGATCGATCAGAACATCAAATTCCCTCAGCCAGTCACACTCAACTGCTGTACGGTTCATTTTCTTCAATGTAAAAGAGGCTGTATCCTTTGCCCTTCCAAGAGGTGATACATAGAAATCCTTTACATCAAGTTTTGACAGTCTTTCTGACAGATATTCTGCTTCTTTCCAGCCTTTTTCTGTAAGAGAATCAATGGAATAGTCCGGATCTCCATGTCGCACGATCAATAATCTCATTCGTATTGTTCCTTTCTTTTGTCTCAGTTCTTCTATTATCTCAGATCAGATCGTATCCAAATAGTCTGGCATCTTCCATTCATAGATCTTATCTGAGTTTTTTAATTTCCACATTCTTCTGTAACCGGAGGGATTGTTTCCTCATAAATATCGTTACTGTTCACTCCGTTCACAGTAACTAAATATCTTCTGATGTGGATAAGTTCTGCTTATCATATGACGCTTCTATTCTAACACCAAGTTCCGCTTTCTGCACTAAAAATTCTCTGCAGTCCGGTTCAGTTACTGCAAAAGTCGGCCAGCTGTTTATTTATAACCATTCCATAAAATACTGCACTTGCTATAACAAAAAAGGATGTGCAACTCTGACACATCCTTTTTTGTTCGCATTTTATTTACCTGCTTCAATTGCCTTCTGAAATCTCTGTGCGATTTCCAGCGGACGTGTGATCGCTCCGCCTACCACGATCGCCCATACACCTGTCTGTAGTGCTTTTACAGCCTGATCCGGATAATGGATCTTGCCTTCTCCGATAATCGGAATATCTGTATCTTTTGCAAGCCTCTCCATCAGTTCATAATCTGGTTCATCCTTTTTGGAAGTGTAATCAGTGTAACCGCTCATGGTTGTTCCAACAATATCCACACCACACTTCCATGCATTGATACCTTCTTCATAATTAGAAATATCTGCCATCAGGATAATATCCGGATATTTCTCTTTGATCTGTGCGATAAACTCATTGACAGTTATGCCATCACCACGCTTGCGAAGTGTACAATCCAGAGCTACAACATCAGATCCTGCTGCTACCAGATCGTCTACTTCTTTCATGGTAGGTGTGATATATCCTTCATATCCGGGATACTGGATTTTCACCAGACCGATCACCGGAAGACCTGTTTCTTCTTTGATCGCTATGACATCGCGGATACTGCTTGTACGGATTGCAGGTGTGCCTGCCTGTTTTGCAGCGCGTGCCATCAGGTACATAATGGATTTCTCTTCTACATATAATGGTTCATCTTCTACCGCCTGACAGGAAATGATCATTTTTCCATGAATCGCATCTAAAATCTCTTTTTTAGTTATCATTTTTCTCCTTGATACAGAACTGCATTCCGGCAAAATGTCCATACTCTTATCTGTGCACATTCTGTCGGAAAGCTTTTCTTTTACACTACAGTACCTTAACAATATTCAACTCTTCGTCTGTCAACACAATATCTGCCCGTTTTCCGGGAGTAAGGGAACCCACTTCATTATAAATCCCAATACTTCTCGCCGGATTTGCTGTTGCTGCCAGAATCGCTTCTCTTTCCGGTACACCCATG
>ENA-OQDL01001295-OQDL01001295.1-human-gut-metagenome-genome-assembly--contig:-NODE-1295-length-12771-cov-2.381446_pt1 | contig 12771 bp, 15 predicted proteins | sample MGYA00242782_ERZ504609 | MGnify/ENA primary metagenome ERZ504609 (study PRJEB26092, sample SAMD00036320) | human gut metagenome | host: Homo sapiens | study: EMG produced TPA metagenomics assembly of... | reverse complement strand
GCAGTCCCTGTTCCAGTTCATCACGCTCCAGCTGGGCGTTGCGGATAGCCAGACTGGCATTGCGTTTTTCTCTTTTGCGGTTACCGTCGAAAATATTGAATCCGACTGTAATGCCACCGTTGAATCCCCAGTTGTTGCGTATGCGGGTAGCATTGATATCATATTTGTTGAATGTATATCCATATCCGGCATTCAGCTTAACGTAAGGATAGTTCCGGGAAAGCACCTTCTTATAGTCCAGCTGTGCCAATGTTGAATTCTGGTCAGCCCGGAGCAGACTGGCATTGGTCGTCAGTGTGGCATTCCACAATTCGGTGAAATCCAGACGATCGTTGAGATCGATGACAGAGTCTTTGACCTGAATGGGGCGGTCCATATCCTTGGCTGCCATCAGTTCATTCAGGTTGATACGCGAGGTATGTACCAGCTCCTGCTGTTTCATATATGAGGCACTGTCTGCATTGAAGTCCACTTTTGCCTGCTGATAGTCCAGTCGGGAAAAGTTTCCGATGTGGTACCGTTCCTCCACGATGCGCAGTCGTTCTTTGGACAATGAGACTGCATAGCGGAAGTTCTTAAGCCGGATTTCCTGCTGGATATAATTATAATATTCCGCAGTCAGACTGGCAATGAAGTCTTCAATGGCGATCCGTGTGTTGGTTGCTCCCTGACGTTCCAGTTCTTTCAGCTGTTTGTAGGTCGTGCTGATGTTAAATCCGTCGAAGATTGTCCAGCTGACATCCAGACCGGCATCAAGAGTCTGGTCAAATACGCCCCGGTTACTGATGGTATTGCCTGTACTGCGTTCTTCGGTGTCCGTATTATTCACGTTTCCGGAGTAACCGGCGGTAAGATCTACGGTAGGCAGATACCCGGCATTTCCCAGTGTTGCATTATTTTTGCTGATTTGTTCTTCATTACGTGAGATTCTCAGGGAATAATTGTTCATCAGTCCTTCTTCCAGACATTGCTGAAGTGTATAGGGATACTGGGCATGGAGATTTGCTCCGATGCCCAGAAACAGGATAAGTAAGTTTATGCTTCGTTTCATACTTTGTTTTCCTTCTTTTCACGGTTGGTAGATATATATGAATAAATTGCCGGAACGATGTACATGGTCAGGAAGGTAGATACCAGCATTCCTCCCACAACGGCTGTACCCATGGCAATACGCTGATTGGCTCCTTCACCGGTAGCAAAGGTCAGGGGAAGCAATCCCAGGATAGTAGATGCACTTGTCATCAGGATCGGACGCAGACGTTGTAAGGCAGCATCCCGTATGGCTTGCATCTTGTTTTCTCCGGCTTCCTGTTTCTGATTGGCAAACTCAACGATCAGAATACCATTCTTGGCAACAAGACCGATCAGCATGATGATACCGATCTGACTGAAGATGTTCATTGTTATGTCGCCGAAGAACATGAAGACCAAAGCTCCGGCAATGGCCAGAGGAACGGTAAGCATGATGATGAAAGGGTCCTTGAAACTTTCGAACTGTGCCGCCAGAATAAGATAAATTCAGGACCAGTGCCAGGATGAACGCAAACATCAGACTGGATGAACTTTCCCGGTAATCCTTGGAATCTCCGGACAATGCGGTACGGAATGTTTCATCCAATACCTCCGAAGCAATCTTGTCCATTTCGTCAAGTCCTTCTCCGATGGTCTTTCCTTCGGCAAGTCCCGCAGAGATGGTGGCCTGAAATGAAACGGTTGTAGTGATAGAGTTTCGGCGGTGCAATAGCCTCGACGAACTCTACGAGATTGTCCATCTGAATCATTTGTCCCTTGTCATTCCGGATATAAATGGACTTGATGTTGGCAGGTTGGTTACGTTGCTGACGGTTGATCTGTCCCAGGATCTCATATTGTTTTCCGTTCATGTAAAAATATCCCATGCGCTGTCCGCTCAGTCCGTATTGCAGCGTTTCGGCAATATCGCGTACGTTGACTCCCATACTTCCTGCCTTGTCGCGGTTGATGTTCACCCGCATTTCAGGGCTGCTGAACTTCAGATCGACATCGGCCATCTGGAACGTCGGATTATCATATACCCGATTCAGGAATTCAGGAAGGACCTTTTCCTGCTTGTCGATACTGACAGCCTGCAAGACATATTGTACCGGCATACTGCTTCGACGTCCTCCAAAGGAAGACTGCTGTTGGACGAATGCTCTGGCCTTGGTCTTGGTACGGATGGCTTTGGAGATCTTTTCTGCCACCTGCATCTGGGTGTAGTCACGATCCTGAATATCTTTCAGAGTAATCTGGATGTTTCCGCTTCCGCTGGATACACGGGCGGTTACAGCTGCTGCATCTGGAACGATGGAGTCAACCAGATCGTTGATGTCTTCCGTATAATCGCGGATGTATTCGTAGCTGGCTCCTTCGGCAGCTCTTGTACTGATCGTAATTTTTGAACGGTCTTCTAGGGGAGCCATTTCAGCCGGAATCTTATTCCACAGGAAAGCAATCAGGACAAGTGTAATCAGGGTAAAGGGAATTGCAATGACCCGTTTGCTGAGAAATTTGTCCAGCGAACGGCCGTAAATCCGGTTCATGCCTTCAAAGAAAGGCTCTGTCTTCCGGTAGAACCATCCTTGCTTTTCTCGTTTGATCAATAATTTGGTCGCCAGCATCGGGGTGAAAGTCAATGCAGCGAAGGAAGAAATAATCACAGAACCGGCAACTACAAAACTGAATTCGCGGAACAGGCGGCCGCTGGTTCCTTCCATAAATACAATGGGGAGGAATACGGCTACCAGCGTGATGGTCGTGGAAATGACCGCAAAGAAAATTTCCTTGGCTCCTTCGATACCGGCATCAAAAGGGTTTCATTCCTTTTTCAATACGGATATAAATATTCTCGGTCATAACGATGGCATCGTCCACCACCAGACCCACCGACAGAACAACGGCCAGCATGGTCAGGACATTGATGGAGAAACCGGCCACATACATAACGAAGAACGCTCCGATCAGTGATACGGGGATGACAATGCACGGGATCAAGGTTACACGCCAGTCACGGAGGAAGAGGAAGATAATAATGATAACCAGTACGAAGGCTTCGTACACGGTACTCTCAACCTCGGCAATGGAGGCACGGATGAACTTGGTGCTGTCGAATCCATAACTGTATGTTACGTCTTCAGGAAGGTCCTTGCGCATTTGCTCCATGCGTTCGTAGACGGCATCTGCAATTTCAATGTGGTTGGCTCCCGGCTGGGGGAATGACAACAACACCTACCATGGGCACGCCATTCATTTTCATGTAACTCTTTATATCGGCTGCTCCCAGTTCGGCATAACCGATATCGCTGAAGCGGATTACCTGTCCGTTGACTTCCTTAATGATTACGTTATTGAATTCCTTGGCCGTGTGCATCTGTCCCATGGTGCGTAAGGTCAGTTCCACGGTATTACCTTCAATGCTGCCGGAAGGTAACTCCAGGTTTTCATTGGTGATGGCATTCTTGATGTCTACGGGAGTAATTCCATAACCGGCCAGTTTGTTAGGATCCAGCCACAAACGCATGGAATATCTTTTCTCACCCCAGATGGAAACGCTGCTCACATTGGAAATGGTCTGTAACTGTTCCTTGACAGTCAGGTCAGCTATTTCACTCAGTTCAAGAAGCGAACGGCTATCACTCTGGATGGCAACCATCAGGATCGGCGTAGCATCAGCATCAGCCTTGGATACGGTAGGAGGGTCGCAGTCACGCGGGAGGTAACGTTGAGCCCGCGAAACTTTATCGCGCACATCATTGGCGGCTGTTTCCAGATCGACAGACAATTCGAATTCTACGGTAATACGGCTTTGTCCCTGCTGGCTCACACTGGAAAGGGACCGGATACCCGGAATACCGTTGATGTTTTGTTCAAGCGGTTCCGTAATCTGATTTTCTATAACTTCGGCATTGGCTCCCGGATAGCTGCATGATACGGAAATGATGGGATTGTCTACAGAGGGATATTCACGTACTCCCAGTGTGGTATATCCGATCAGACCGAAAAGCAGAATAATGATGGTAAGCACAGTGGCCAATACGGGCCTGCGTATGCTAAGTTCGGAAATATTCATAGGCGCAGGCAATTAGTTGAGTTGATCAATGACGACTGACATTCCTTTACGCAACTGCAGGGTACCCGAAGTGATGATGGTATCACCGGCTGCCAGTCCTTTCAGTATCTGGACTTCTGCTTCTGTACGGATGCCCAGCGCAACTTCTACCGGTTCAGCCTTTCCGGAGCGGTAGACAAATACCTTGTTCTTGCCCATTTCGGGGACAATGGCTTCCGAGGGAATGGCGATGGCATCTTTGATTTCTTCCCGTTTGAGCTGGATGTCGGCATAGCGGCCGGGAATCAGTTCTCCTTGTGTATTGGGATAAAGCGCTCTGACAGTTAGTGTCAGTGTGTTGGGATCAATGCGTGATTCTGTTGCATAGACTTGTGCCCGGAAGGTTTCCAGCCGGCCTGTGATCATGAAATCCAGATTTGTTCCCTTTTTGACCTGGCGGGCATATCGTTCGGGAATACCGAATTCCACCTTTAAGGGAGTTATCTTGGTCAGTTTGGCAATAACGGTTGAAGGAGATGCATAGGCACCCACACTGACCTGACGCAAACCGATAACTCCGTCGAAGGGAGCTCTCAATTCAGTCATGGCGATATTGGCTTTTACATTTTCAATGTCTGCATGGAGCGTAGCCAGTTCGGTCTTTACCTGTTCATAGGCTTCTTTACTGACGGCATCCCGTTGCAGCAAGGCGTTTTGACGGAATACGCGGTCTTCAGCCAAAGGCATTTGAGCTTCCAGACGCTTCAGTTGAGCCTGAAGCTGACTGTCGTTTACCTTTGCCAGTAATTGTCCTTTTTTACAAAAGTTCCTTCCGTGAAATTGATGTCCACAATCTTTCCTGATGCTTCAAAGGAAAGATCGACTTCTTCATCAGGCATCAGTTTCCCGCTGACAAACAATTCGTCTGTCAGCAGGTGAGGTCTGATGATTTGTGCATTAATATTGAGACTTCTGATTTTTCTGTGTCGGGGCAACATCCTTCACGGCAGCCAGGTCTTCATTTTCTCTGGGAGTAAATGTGTGGATACCCAAAGTAGTCAAACCGGCTCCGACAATAATCACAATTCCCCATTTGATGTATTTTTTCATAGCAATTGATTTTGAAGATGATTAGAATGATTCGTTAGCCATTTTCCACATGCCCAGGAAAGAAGCTTTGGTTATTTCTACCAGTTGTTCCAATTGATTTTTGCGGGTCGTCACCTGGCAGGTGATAATCCGGATGTCCGTTGGTGTGATACCACATGATCGGAATATTTCGTTTGGCAAATGTGCTGTTGTCGCTTCCTCCTACCGGTTTGTCCCACGGACGGTAATCGGGTTCCAGCTGGAGATTATATTTCTCGACATCCTTCTTCAGCCATTCGCCAAAAGCCGGAGTTCCTTCTGTGTAGAAGTAAACAACCTGCTTGGGACGAGATTCGTCATTGTTGCGTCCGATCATGTCGAAGTTCAGATATCCCTTTACCTTATTTATATCGGGATAGCTGAGGGCAAAATATTGGGAGCCCAGCAATCCTTTCTCTTCTCCGTCCCAAAAAGCAAAGATGACCGTACGTTCCGGCCGTTCTCCCGTAGCCAGGAAGGCACGCGCTATTTGCAGTACGGCAGAAACACCGGAAGCATTGTCATCGGCACCATTGTAAATCTGGTCACCGTCGAGCATCGGATCAATGCCCAGATGATCATAATGTGCACCGATAATCACAATCTCATCTTTATTCTTTCCTTCTATTTTTGCCAGTACATTGCGCATGCTGTATTTCTGGTGTACACCTTCCCGGATGAGTGCGATGGAAATCCGGATGAACCTGCAGTCTTCCATTTTTTCTGACGTTCTACCCGGTACGCATCGAAAGGCTGGAAATAATCATTGAATAAAGGCTTCATGCCCATCTGTTGCAGAAGAGAAGCGATATAATTTCCTGCAATACGGCCGCTTTTCCATCCGGCTTCCCGTCCTTCCAGTTTCGTCGGAAGCCAGAAAGCCCACCTGAGCTTTGGCACTTTCCTGATTAATTGTAGCCAGCCCCTTTTGTTCTGGAGTCGGTTTTTTGGGGTGAAGTAGCATAGGCATTGTATGAGAGTGATGCTCCCAGTATGGTATATAAGAAATATTTGCAAATGGTTGCCTTCATGGTTATAGTCTGTTGTTTGTTGATAAATGATTTATTTTTAATCTTGTCCGCATATCTTATGCAGATATATGTTTGCGGCTTAATAAGCAGCCCTGTATTTTCCTTCTTCCTTGTCTTCCAGAATATTCAGGTAAGACGTATAACGCGATTCGCTGATATAATGGTTTTCAACAGCTTCGCGGACCGCACATCCGGGCTCATGCCGATGGGTGCAGTTGTTATATTTGCAATCAGCCGAAAACTTGAAGATCTCCTTGAAGTAATGTCCGACTTCTTCATCTTTCATGTCAAAAGTTCCGAAGCCTTTGATTCCCGGAGTATCGATGATGTAGCCGTTTTCTTCGTCCACGGGGAACATCTCAGAGAAGGTGGTTGTATGCATTCCCTTGTTGTGGTAAGCCGATATTTCTCCTGTCTTCAGTTGCTGCTCGGGAAGGATGGCATTGATTAAAGTTGATTTTCCGACACCCGAATGGCCGGAGAACAAGGTGACCTTGCCTTTCAGTGCCTCTTTCAGTTCGGCAACGCCTGTTCCTTCCAGTGCCGAAATACGGAAACAAGGATATCCGATGCAAGTGTAAAGATGGATCAGTCCTTCCAGATAATGCAGCTCTTCTTCTGTATAGCGGTCCACTTTGTTAAATACGAGACATACCGGAACCTGATAAGCTTCTGCTGAAGCAAGAAAACGATCAATGAAAATGGTAGAGGTTTCCGGATAGTTGACTGTAACCACCAGCATGCACTGGTCCAGATTAGCTGCAATGATGTGTGATTGTTTGGATAGATTGGAGGCGCGTCGGATGATATAGTTTTTTCTGTCCTCTATTTCGGCAATGAAAGCGGTTCCTTCCGTATTGGGCGCAATCTGTACGCGGTCTCCTACGGCGATCGGATTGGTACTTCGGATTCCTTTCAGGCGAAAGTTTCCCTTGATTTTACATTCAACCATTTCTCCGTCGTCTGTCTTGACCAGATACCAGCTACCTGTATTTTTAATGACTAAGCCTTTCTTCATAGAATATGCTGAATGAACGGGATGTGCCGTCCTGTGTCTCATCTGTTAGGAGAGACCGGGCGGCACATTCCTTCAATTGCGTTTATACTGTCATGATTTCCTTATCCTTGGCTGCCAGCATGTCATCAATCTGTTTGATGTATTTGTCATGCACTTTCTGCAGCTTGGCTTCAGAGTTTTTCTGTTCATCTTCCGGCATACCGTCTTTTACGGCTTTTTTGAGTGCATCAATGGCATCACGGCGTGCATTGCGGACACTTACCTTGGCTGTTTCGCCTTCGCCTTTGCACTGTTTAGCCAGTTGTTTGCGTCGTTCCTCAGTCAAAGGAGGAATACCCAGACGGATGATTTCTCCGTTGTTTTCCGGCATGATACCCAGTTCAGAGTCAATAATAGCTTTTTCAATAACGCGGAACATACTTTTATCCCACGGTTTGATGGCGATGCTGCGGGCATCAGGAGTTGTCACTGCAGCTACATTGTTAATAGGAACCATGCTTCCGTAAGAATCTACTTTGATACCATCCAGCAAGCGAACATCTGCCTTGCCTGCACGGATGTGAGCCAATGATTCGTCCAGATACATGATTGCCATATCCATTTTTTCTTCAGCTGCGCTGATAATTGTTTTAGAATCTGCCATATTGTACTTAATTTTTAAAGTAATTCAAATGAGTGGTTTTAATCAAAAAAATGATGTAAGCAAAGGTAGGTTATTTTTTGTTTATTTACAACAGTTCCGTTGTTTTCTTGTCTGATATGCGGGCTTCCTGTCAGGTGAATACCTGATTTCTTCTGCAAAAGCATGATTTTGCACGATATTTTCTGGCAGAAGGCTCATTATTCCTTTAATTTTGTGGCCAGTAAAAAACAATGAGTTATGATTGAAGTATATTTGGCCCGTCATGGTCAGACGGAAGAGAATATCAGCCGGATATTTCAGGGACATCTGCCGGGACGGCTGACGGAAGAGGGAAAAAGGCAGGCTGTGGAACTGGGAGAGAAACTGAAAGATATAGAACTGGATGCCATTGTCAGCAGTGACTTGCAGCGGGTGGCAGATACGGTTCGGCTGGCTATGGCAGGACGCCCGTTGCCCTGGAAGCAGACAGCGCTGTTGCGGGAGATAGACTGGGGAAGCTGGACGGGACTTCCGATTCAGTCTGTCGATCTGGAGAAACAGCCGGAGGATGTAGAGACGAGGGAAATGCTGTATGAAAGAGCAGGACGCTGTCGGGATTATCTGATGGAGAATTATCAGGGCATGCGGGTGTTGGTGGTAGCTCATGGGCTGATCAACCGTTCCCTGCAGGCACAAATTCAGGGTATACCGATTACGGAACTGACTTCCATTCCGCACATGCAGAATGCGGAAGTCCGCAGACTGATTATTCCGGATTAGTGCGTGCGTCTCAAGTTGTGGAAGCGATAGCCAAGTCCCAGCATCAGGTTGTTGGGAGTATGGAAATCTCTTAACTGATAGCCGACATGAAGAAACACATTGCGCGTGAGCGAACATTTCAGGGCGAGGATCTGATACAATCCTTTCAGGTCTTTTCCGCTTCGGATGAAGTTGCCTCCGATACCCAGGTTGATGGCAAAGATCGGCATCACGTACTCTCCGCGTACAGATAAGCCGAGACCTGCCTGTTGTCGGAACGGCGGGCGGTAGAACTTCAGATCGTCCGGAGTTTCGGGTGTGGCGATCCATTGTTCGATGTTGGCGCTTTCATCGTATTGGAAATCCAGTGAAAGGCCTGCTTTCAGGCGGTGGCTGAAGTTATACATCGGATTGAAATTGAATCCGGCGACTGCAAATGTACCAGGTGCCAGATAGCCTTGTCCGTCAATAAAGACTCCTTTGCGTTTCCAGGTGCCATACACGACGACATCATAGCTGATATGTTCTCGAAAGCCGGACATCGGGATTGTAGCCGACTGGCCTGCAACCCTTTCAGGAATAACAGGATTCGGTGTGTAGACCAGACCGATTCTTCCTCCGATGAGGTTCAGTCCCGAATTGGGAAACTTGGTATTTCCGTTTGAGTAATGGGTAAGGTCTGCTCCGGCATTCATGCTCCAGTGAGGAGAGAGCTTCCAGTCCACGAAGAAGCCCACATTGAGATAAGCATTTACTTTCGATCCGATCACTCGGTTGTTTACATTGTCATACGGGTCATAAGGATTCCATCCGAAAGCAGCTCCGAAGTTCCATTCGTAGTTGAGAGACAGGTTGTGTCCCAGCCGGGCAATTCTTGATCCCTGGAAAACATAGAGGGCTGTCGGGCTTCCGATTTCCTGAGCAGATTCAAAAGAATTGTAAGAGAGACCGATTCCCTGATATGTGTGTGGATAGATACTTCCTGTTTCAGAAAAAGGATGAAACTGAAAAGCCCATTTCAGGTGGGCGGAGAAAGCCTTGCGTAAGGCATGCTGCTTATTGTTTGCTCCTCGTAGGAAGTCATGGGTAGGAGCGATGTAAGTTGGCCGAAGGTCAATTCCGATTCGTTGGACAATAGGAAAGGAATCCGGAAGGCGGAGTCGGGTTGAATCGGTTTCTGTCTGCTGTGCAAAAATGGCAGAAGGGGAGAACAATGCATAAGCAGTTCCCAGCAGAATGGCCAGCCATGATTTGTTACTCCCCATATTCTTTCTTTCTGATGATGGTTAATTGTGTACCAGTGTACCGATGTTTTCACCAGACATCACCTTCTTCAGATTACCTACGGTATCCATGTCGAATACGATGATGGGCAGACTGTTTTCCTTGCACATGCAGGTTGCTGTCAGGTCCATTACCTTCAGTCCGCGTGCCAGAACTTCATCATAAGTGATTTCATCGAATTTGGTTGCTGTCGGATCTTTTTCCGGGTCAGCAGTATAAATGCCGTCTACACGTGTTCCTTTCAGCATGACATCAGCTTCGATTTCAATGCCTCGCAGGGATGAACCGGTATCTGTCGTAAAGAACGGGTTTCCGGTGCCGGCTGACATGATTACCACTTCGCCGTTTTCCATGGCTTCAATGGCTTTCCATTTGGTGTAGAATTCACCGATTGGTTCCATGCGGATTGCCGTGAGGACACGTGCCTTAACACCGGCCGCAACGAGAGCAGAACTCAGTCCCAGGCTGTTGATCACAGTGGCCAGCATACCCATCTGGTCGCCTTTGACACGATCAAATCCTTTGCCCGCGCCACTCAGTCCGCGGAAGATATTTTCCTCCGCCTATGACGATACCGATTTTGTACACCCCATTTTCGTGTTATTTTCCTTAATCTGCTGTGCGTATTCGCCCAGACGTTTTCTCATCGATTCCGTATTTCTTTTCACCCATCAGACTTTTCGCCGCTGAGTTTTTAACAGAATGCGTTTTAAATCTTGCCATAGTTCAATTGGGTTTAAATGTTTTCGTGCAAATATAAACATATTTATTTCAATAGTCAATATCGCGGGCGGTTATAATCTTTCGTCCCAGCCAGGCTGTATGCTTCCCCGCAATATGAGGTAAAGGATGAAGGCCAGCCAAAGTGCGTGATTGTTCCATTGCTCCTGAAGCCCATAGTAAGTAAGGAAAAAGGCAGCTGAAGCAACGGCCATTGCCCGCAGCATGTAGTGGGTAGCGGTGGCTCCGATGCAGATTCCATCGAGCAGGAAAGCAGAGAATCCGGCCAGTGGAATACAGAGTACCCAGTAGAAATATTCGGTGGACGCCTCGATGACGGCCTGGTCGTTCGTCAACAGGCCGAGAAATCCTTTTCCTCCAATACTATATAATAAGGTAAAGGCAATGGCCAGCGTAATTCCCCATCCGAAAAGCCGGTTCACCGTACGCCTTAATTCAGTATAGTTACGTGCGCCGATGTATTTGCCGGTGAGTGCTTCTCCGGCATAAGCGAAGCCGTCCATGATGTAGGAAAAGAGAGTGAACAGTTGCATCAGAAGCGTGTTTACAGCCAGTACCACATCTCCGTAGGCTGCTCCCCGCGATGTAAAGAATACGGTGACGGCTACCAGACAGAGCGTGCGCAGGAAGATATCCCGGTTTACCCGAAAGAAGCTGCTCATGGCTTTCCGTTCAAATAATCGTTGGGTTGATACTGCATACTTGCGCAATGACCGGTAATAGCGCTGCCAGAGCAGGCAAGCCATCAGCAGACCTGCATATTGAGCTGTCAGGGTGCCCAGTGCCACTCCTTCTACCTTCATGCCGAGAGCATATACGAAGAAAAGGCTGGCGACGATGTTCACCACGTTCTGTGTAATGGCTATGAACATAGGAAATCGGGAGTTCTGCATGCCGATAAACCAGCCGATAAAGCTGTAAAGTCCCAGTGTGGCAGGTGCGCCCCAGATGCAGATATGAAAATAGCGGGTGGCCAGTGTGCGGACTTCCGGACTGGCATCGATCAGCAGAAAGGCGACGGCGCGGATCGGATATTGCAGTACGAGTAACAGGAAAGCCAGGAGCAGACTGATGCTGAGTGACCGCATCAGCAGACGGGTCACTTCGGGCAAGTCATGGCGTCCGTAGGCTTGTGAGGTAAGCCCGCCCGTTCCCATGCGGAGAAACCCGAAGATCCAGTAAATCATACTGAACAGCATACCGCCGACAGCAATGGCACCGATGTAAGAAGCCGCTCCCAGATGGCCGACAATGGTTACGTCCACCAGTCCCAGCAAAGGGACGGTGATGTTGGAAATTATCGACGGTACGGCAATACGCAGAATTCGTTGATTGGTCATATGACGTATTCCACTTCTTTGAACATGTATCCTCTTCTGTTTCCTTCTTTATCTTCCAGGATGAGTCTGCCATCGGGCTCCACATCCAGAATCCGGGCATAGAAATTTCCTGCTCCGTCACGATAGGCATGAAATCCGTCTTTGCGATACAGGTGCTCCTTGTATCGGGAAGCGATAAGGCTGTCTTCTCCGGCTTTCAGGCGTTCGTAATATGCTTCGGCACGTTCCATGAACTGCTCCAGAATCACTCTTCGGTCGTACCGCTTACCTGTGATTTGAAAGAGTGATACAGGATTGGGGGCATCACTGATGAACTGTTCCTGATTGAGATTCACACCGGTACCGGAGATGGACCGTCCGATATGTATGCCGGTCAGGTCGTTTTCTATCAGGGTGCCGCAAAGTTTCTTGTCTTTCCAGTAAATATCGTTGGGCCATTTGATCCGGATGTCTTCCGTATAGAGAGAAAGTACCTCTTGCAGGGCCAGTGCCGTAATTTGTGAAAGGAGGAACTGACGTCGGGCTTCCAGAAAATTCCGGATAAAACGACGAAAACTGAACAGCAGGTTGGCGCCGGCTTCCGACTCCCAGCTGTTGCCTCTTTGTCCGCGTCCGGCACTTTGATAAGCAGTGTAGACGCTGGTCAGTTCCGGACAGGTTTGGGTATCGCACAGTTCAGCCAGATAGGAATTGGTGGACGTCGTTTCGTCCAGCCAGATAGGTTCAGGATAATTCATGAGCAGTTTCTTTTTGTTTTAGTTTGCATTCTATGATGGTTTCCT
>ENA-OQDL01001294-OQDL01001294.1-human-gut-metagenome-genome-assembly--contig:-NODE-1294-length-12774-cov-3.179252_pt1 | contig 12774 bp, 12 predicted proteins | sample MGYA00242782_ERZ504609 | MGnify/ENA primary metagenome ERZ504609 (study PRJEB26092, sample SAMD00036320) | human gut metagenome | host: Homo sapiens | study: EMG produced TPA metagenomics assembly of... | reverse complement strand
GAAAGTACAGAAATACCTCGCAGATTTCCTCATATTTTTCATCACATGCTTTCAAATATTTTCCTGTCTGCAAAGTTAACATTTTAGCCGAAAAAAAATTGTCAGAAAATTCATTTTTTTAGTTGTTCTCAACCAGTTTCTTAGTGTATAATAAGGATAAGTAATTACTACTGATACAGATCAGTAAATATGATACATAAAGGAGAGTGTTTACCATGGTTTATTTATAGCAGGTCCGAAAGGAACAGGGAAAAACACAGCAGATGATCGAGCAGGCCAATGAGGCTGCGAAAAAATGCAATGGAAATGTTGTATTTATCAAAAAAACACACCGCGATACAGCAAGTGTAACATTTGATATCCGCACAATTTGTATGGATGATTTCCCGGCAATCACAAACATTGACGAATATATCGGATTTTTATATGGTATGTACAGTTCTAATCACGATATCGAGTATGTATTTATCGATGGTATCTTAAAACACGCTGATATCTCACTGGATAATATTCCGGCATTTATTGACCGCCTGAAACAGGTTTCCAAAGAATGTGAAGTTGAATTCTATGTCAGCATCAGTGCAAACAAAGAGGAACTTGCTGACGTAAATACAGAAGGATGCAAATATCTGAACTAATCTTTCTTATTGAGACAGAATGATCCGACAGTCCATTTTACAAATGGACTGTCGTTTTATGTCACAATAAGATATAAAAAGCAAAAAGGCAGGTCTGACAATCCTGCCATGTACAGGAGAGAAAACGTATGAGCGGAATTAAAGATGCAAAAAAGAAAAGGGCACGCAGAAGGCGCAAGAGACAGATTCAGCGTATCCTGCTGATCATTGCCATGATACTGATCCTGATCGGATTCCTATTCCTGATCCGGGCCGCAGTCCATGCTGTTGTAAACAAAATTCACCGGTCCTACTGTCACAACCTCAGCAGACAAAACTGCCGCTTCCCAAAAAAAGCAAAAAAACGACTGCAAAAAAAAGCAGCAAAAAAAAGAATCTTCAAAAAAGAACACTCAAAAAAAGAAGTCTTCTGAAAAAAAGTCTTCTGAAAAAGACACCGTAGAATTAAAAACGGTAACACTCAGTAAAAAGGGAAAGAACAATACGGACAAGGTTTCTCTTACCATCAGCTCAACCGGAGACTGTACGCTTGGAACCGACGAAAGTTTCAACTATTCTACCAGCCTGAATGCGTACTATGAATCACATGGTGCTGATTACTTCTTCCAGCATGTCAGATCCGTTTTTAAAAAAGACGACCTGTCCATTGTCAATATGGAAGGAACTCTCACTGACGAGACAGCCCGTGAGGCAAAAACCTTTGCTTTTAAAGCTCCTGCCGAATATGCTTCCATCCTTTCCGGAAGTTCTATTGAAGCAGCCAATCTCGCCAACAACCACAGTCATGATTATGGCGAGAAGAGTTATACCGACACGATTTCCGCACTGGAGGATGCCGGAATTGCTTCCTTCGGTTATAACCGTATCAAGATTTTAAAGATAAAAGGTATAAAAGTCGGTGTCACCGGAATCTATGAACTTGCAGACCATCAAAAACGTGCATCTCAGGTGAAGCAAAATATCAAAGCCCTGAAAAAAGCCGGTGCACAGGTCATCATCGTGAATTTCCACTGGGGAATAGAAAAGCAGTATACACCGGATGAAAACCAGAAGGCTCTCGCACATCTTGCTGTCGATGAAGGTGCGGATCTTGTGATCGGGCACCACCCACATGTACTTGAAGGTATTGAAGAATATAATGGAAAATACATCTGCTATAGTCTTGGTAATTTCTGCTTTGGCGGCAATTCAACACCAAGTGATACGGACAGCATGATCGTGCAGCAGACATTTACTTTTAATAAAAAGGAAAATTAACGAAAGCAGTAAATTAAACATTATCCCTTGTTCTATCTCTTCTTCCAGCGGCTATAACGACTACTGCCCTGTTCCTCTTACCGGAGACGCAAAGCAGCGTGTACTGGACAAGATCTCGCAGTATAGTGAAGGATTATAAGATTATAATATCGACAGATTATCGATATAAAAAGCTTCGCAGGAATATGCATTGCACATACTTGCGAAGCTTTTTTTCTGTCTTATTTTATTTTTTAATTATCCAATCAGCATCTCATAAATCAGGACCATCAAAGGCATCGTAATGATACAGCTATATTACTTGACATTACATTGATCACACTGGCGTATCTGGAATCTTTTTCATAATCTGTGCAAGCTGTGTGACCATTGCTGCTACCGGGGCTGCAGTTGCGATCAGTACGATCATCAGAATATACTCCGCATCCGGATGTAACCCGGTCCGCTCCAGTCCCGCAAAAGCAATTGCCGCAATTAACGGGAACAGAATCAGCCGAATCATACAGATCAGATACGGACGCTTCTGCCGGAACACCCACCTTAGATCTACATCACCGATCACCATTCCGATCACCATCATGCTCGCCGGACTGATCATATCGCCAAACCCGCTGACACAGCTGTCGATCACTGCCGGAAGACGGATCTCCAGCGCAAAAAAGTGCAATTCCTATTATCATTGCGATTACATTCGGATTACACAGAATCTTACGGATATTCAGGTTCTTCTCCTGCCCGATCAGATTTACGCCGTGTGTCCACATCAATATCGTCTGCACCAGAATAAATGCCGTCGTATAAAACACCCATTCCTCGCCCAGTACCGCCGATACCAGCGGAATCACCAGATATCCTGCATTTGTATAAATAATGGATGCCTTCTCTATGCTGTTAAAATGAATTATATATGATAATAATTCCGAACCCACGATCAGGATCACATGCACAATTACCGACATCCCAACCGCGATCATAAGCCCTTTTATCTTGTCGTCCGTCAGTTCAATCTGAAATGCATGTACGACTACACATGGATTGCAGATATACACAACCATATTTGAAATGATCCGGCTGTCTTCCGTCTTAAAAAGTCCGGCTCTGACCGCTCCGAATCCAACCGCCATTGTCAGAAACATAGCTATGATCTGTTCCGCAAGAAGTATACTAATCTCCATGACTCTCTCATTCCTTATATCTTTTTGGTAAAATGTATCACCAGCTATTATTCCTGTGCATCTGCCTCTTCTTTATCAGAATCTGTTTTTTCTTTTGCATCTTTACCGGTATTTAACTTTGTCACTGTATTGACATCCTTATCTTCTTTATACGTTACCGTCACCTGTTCTCCCAGCTCACACCGGATCACATCTATGATATCTGCTACTGATACATCATAGATTGCGTCAGAATTCTCCAGCATCAGATAATAATGAGAATTTCCATTCAGAACAGCCTGCGCAATCTTCGTGATCTTTCCGGATACCTCTTCTTCCTTCCGCGTATCCTTTTCCTGTTCTTTCACACCATTTTTCAACAGTAATTCATTATAATTCTCCTGACACTGACTGACACTGTCACCAATTGCAACGATCTGATACTTCTGGACATTAACCATTGCATATTTCTTCACCAGACCGGCATCGTCTTTTAATGCGACAAAATAGGTCGGCTCACCGGCAATATTCAATAAGAGTGGGAATGTTGCCTGATATTTCAGGTTCTGTACCTGTCCTTCTGCCGATGACATGGCTGAAGATTCTGTCGCACCTTCTACTTTGTAGTATTTTGTCTCCATTGTGCGTTGATTTGCCAGAACAAATCCAACATTCGACTGATCTCCGTTAACAGATGTAACTCCGGTATACATCCATACATCATCATTTAATGCCAGATAGTTATAACCATCCGTTGTCTCCAGACAGTCTTTCTGACTCAGTACACTGTTAAAGAAGCCATGTTTCAATGTTCCGTAATAATCGAACAGATTCACCAGCAGGTCTGCGGAATATACACGGTCTACCCACTGTGGTACATTTCCGACATCATAGGTCTTCGTCTTTCCTGTCACTGCATTACATATAACAACTTTTCCAACCGTCTCACCACCGAATAATCCGATGTTAAATTTCTTTACCGGAGCGATCCAGTACGGATCACCATTTTCATCAATTTCAAAACTCAATTCACCGTAAATGTATGTCGGATGTGCAAAACGCAGATGGCGGTAAATATTACGGTTAAAATGATCACTTGTTGTATATTTCATACCCTGTTTCAGTTTTACAAGCTCCGTAGACTGATTTGCCATATTGATCCGGATATACGCCGGAATTCCTTCCCCCTGATTCGTAAACCATTTGATCAGATTTGCGTATTTTAACGGGGTAACACGTACCGGATTCCCCTTGTAGTTAATCTGACTGTAAATGTCATCTGCCTCAAACTGGGATACCATATCTACCATACTGCCCATCTTACGGTCACCGAGAAGTGCTGCCGTATCTTTATCCAGAAGCGGGATCTTGTCAAATGACAGTTCCTCTACATCTTTTGCAAATTCCCCTTCTTTGACCGTCATAAGTTTCTGGTATTTCTTTGCATTTACAACCGGTGAAGACAGCAGTGTTCCAAGCAGGTATACCGCTCCAAGAACCACCACTACTCCAAGAAAAACTTTTACTACTTTATTTTCTTTGATCTCGTACCTGTTCATTTTCTTTCTTCCCAGGTACAAAACTGCCAGTATCACCAAAAAGATCATGATGAAAAACCATGTCTCTGATGAATGAATATTGATAGCCGGAATTGCGGCATAGTTAATAGATTCCAGCCATGATCACAACAATGGCTGCGATCATCATTTTGGTTTTACCTTTCATACTTCTCTCCTCTCATGCAAAAAAAGCCTGCCTTTTACGTTACGGCTTTTCCTGCATCCTTTTATATATAGAAAATCAGACGGCACTAAAAAAGCCGCCTGTTATTCTAGAATTTTCTGCGCCACGCCGGTGCTGTAAACAGTACCAGGAACGGGAATATCTCCAAACGTCCCGCCAGCATGTCAAAGCATAATATTAATTTTGAGAGCGGTGAGAACTCTGCAAAATTTCCCATCGGTCCGACCTGCGCCATACCCGGTCCGACATTTCCCAGTGTAGTAAGTACTGCACTGAACGTTGTCTCAAAATCAAAATTGTCCAGAGAAACCAGCACAACTGATCCGATCAGAATACCTACATATGCAATAAAATAAATATAAATCGTGCGCAGCACATCTGAACTTACCTTTTTCCCGCCGATGCGTATAATACCCACAGACTTCGGATGAGCCAGCTGCACAATCTCTCTCTTTACACACTTGATTCCGACCAGCAAACGGGATACCTTGATTCCACCGCCGGTGGAAGATGCACAGGCTCCTATTACCGTCAGCATCATAAGCACCGCTTTGGAAAACATCGGCCATTGTGCAAAATCAGCCGTCGAATATCCGGTTGTTGTTATAACCGTAACCACCTGAAAGACCGCATAGCGGAAAGATTTTCCAATCGTCGGATATAACGAATGGATATTGAGCATGATCGCTGCCGTAGCACCTGCAATCAGCAAAATGTATGTCCTGAGCTCTTCGTTTTTCAGGATAGATTTAAAATCACCCAATATCATAAAATAGAACAATGCAAAATTGACTCCAAATAATGCGCAGAAAACGGTGATCACACCATCGATATATGCACTGTTAAAATGTGCCACACTGTCCGCATAGTTTGAAAATCCACCGGTTCCGGCAGATCCAAACGAAAATATCATACTGTCAAACAGATTCATTCCTCCGATGACGAGAAATACCATTTCTATCACAGTAAGGGTCAGATACATTCCATATAAAATCCTTGCGGTAGACATTGCTTTCGGTACTAACTTATCTTTCTCAGGTCCCGGCACTTCCGCACGCATCAGATGCATGGAATTCTTTCTGTCCAGAGATGTCACGACAAGCACAAAAACCAGTACTCCCATACCTCCGATCCAGTGGGTAAAGCTCCGCCAGAACAACAGGCAGTGGGGCAATACTTCCACATCCGGGATAATACTTGATCCGGTTGTTGTAAAACCTGAAACTGTTTCAAAAAATGCATCTACATAACTAGGTATATACCCGGAAAGGGTGAATGGCATTGCTCCGAATAAAGACCACAAAATCCATGCCAGAGCAACGATCACCATCCCTTCCTTTCCGTAAATCTGGCCATGTTCCGGTCTTTTCTTCCGACCACCCAAAACAGCAGGCATAATATAACAATTGGTATCAGAAAGACAATTCCACATTTTTCCTGATATATAACTGCAACAAGAACAGGTACAAGCAAAAGAGCCGCCTCTACTCCAAGCATTCTACACAAAATATATCTTACTATTTTTGTATCCATAACTTTTTGTCCGTCTCCTTATTCTGTATATTATTCCAGGATATCGCTGAACTTATCCACATGATCCATTGTAACAACTACTACGCTGTCCCCGACTTCCAGGTGATCTTCACCATTCGGGATAATAATCCGTCTTTTTCTTCCAATACAGGCAATCAGATTATTTTTCTTTGTCCGCAATTCACGGAGCGGTACATTCGTAAAACTGCATTCACATTTCACAATGAACTCAAGTGCTTCTACTTTACCACCCAAAAGCTGATACACGGATTCTACGTTTGCATTACTTGCAGATTCATTTCTTGCTCTTACATAACTCATGATCGCATCTGCGGTCGCACTTTTTGCTGACACAATAGAGTCAATTCCCAGTCCCTCTACCATCTGTGCACGGGAATCTTCATTTACTTTTGCCACAATTTTATTAACACCCTGCAGCTTTGCAAACAATGCCATGATAATATTCTCTTCATCCATTCCGGTCAATGCGATCAATGCATCTGCTTCATTGATCCCTTCTTCTACAAGAAGTTCATGATCCGCAGCATCTCCGTTAATAATCGTTGCTTTGGGAAGAAGCTCACAAAGTTCTTCACATCTCTTTATATTCTGTTCTATGATTTTTACCTGCATGCCGACCTGCAGCAACTGCATTGCCAGATAAAAGCATACATGTCCACCTCCACAGATCAATACTTTTTTTACTTTTGCATTTCGATGACCCAGTGCCCTGAAAAATGACTTCAGATTCTGATGCGCGGCAACGATATGCATCTTATCTCCTTTTTCCAGAACAAAATTTCCATCCGGAATATAGATCTCTTTTCCTCTTTTTACTGCACATACCAGGATTTTAATCTGGAACTTCCGGTATACTTCCGCAAGAGAAAGCCCTGCAAGTGCACTGTTCTCCCTTACGACAAATTCTACCAGTTCTACACGTCCCTTCATGAATGTCTCTACTTTACTTGTCTCCGGGAAAAGCAGTACTCTGGATATCTCATTTGCCGCCGCACGTTCCGGATTAACCGCCATACTCAGATGAAGATCCTCTTTCAACAGATCGATCTGTCGGTAATAGATTGGATTTCTTACACGTGCGATCGTATGTCTGGCACCTAATCGCTTAGCCAGCAGACAGCTCAACATGTTAAGTTCATCTGTGGATGCACAGGCAATCACAAGATCCGCATGCGGTACATCCGCCTGTCTCTGCACCTCTACATCTGCTCCATTTCCTGTAATACAGAAAATATCAAGTTCATTCACTGCTTCTTTTAATTTCCCCTCATTTTGATCAATCAAAACCACATCATAATTTTCTTCGGACAGCTGGGTTGTCAATTTATGACCAACTTTTCCATCCCCAATAATCACAATTTTCATTCCCTGACCTCACAATTATCCACGCATATCTTTTTTGTCATCAAGATACCGGTATTTTAATACAAGAGATTATAGCATCTTTGTTTCAAGAAAAAAAGCCCTTACGGGCTTTTCTTCTATTTTAACATTTTCTTAACTGATTACTCCTCTTTTGCACGCTTAGCAATCTCTGCTTCCTGTACATCTGACGGTGCCTGTTCATAACGTGCAAATTCATAAGAATATACACCTCTTCCACCTGTCATAGATCTTAATACAGTACAGTATCCAAAGAGTCCCGTCATCGGGATATCTGCCACGATTTCCTGCCTTCCACCGGAAACCGGATTCATACCGAGTACACGTCCGCGTCTCTTATTCAGATCGCCCATAATATCTCCGGTATAATCATCCGGAATCGTAACCGTAAGAGACGCAATTGGTTCCAGCAATACCGGAGAAGCTTCCATGAAGCCTTTCTTGAATGCCTGGACTGTTGCTGTCTTGAATGCCATCTCGGATGAATCCACCGGGTGATAGGAGCCATCATATAATACGGCTTTCACACCGACTACCGGATATCCTGCAAGAGGACCTTTTACAACTGCTTCCTGCAAGCCTTTTTCAACTGCCGGGAAATAATTCTTCGGAACAGCTCCGCCGACAACTTCTTCTTCGAATACATAAGGCGTCTCCAGATCACCGGACGCTTCGAATCTCATCTTGTACATGACCATACATGTCCATGACCTCCGGACTGTTTCTTATATTTGGAATCTACATCAGATTTCTTCTTGATCAGTCTCACGGAAAGCTACCTTTGGTGTCTCCAGTCTGATCTCACATTTATAACGTGCAGCAAGTTTACTTGCCGTAATCTCTAGATGCTGGTCTCCCATTCCATAAAGAAGTGTCTGACGGTTCTCACTGTCATTGACTGTTTTCAGATGTTACATCTTCTGCCATCATCTTCTGTAATGCCTGAGATACTTTATCTTCATCTCCTTATTGTTGCAGACATATTTCATATATGTATATGGTTTGGAATATTCTGTCTTTCCATACATCACCGGTGTAATTTTTAGTAGAAAGCGTATCTCCTGTCTTTGTATTTGCAAGCTTTGCAATTGCTCCGATATCTCCTGCAAACAGCTCACTGACCTCGGTCGGTTTATTTCCCACCATTGTATAAATCTTTCCAAGTTTTGCTTCTGCATCGGAATCTCCGATTATACAAAATACTCGTCCCCTTTTAATACTCCGGAACATACTTTCACGAACGAATACTTTCCGATAAACGGATCTACCATTGTCTTGAATACATATGCTGATTTTGCTTTTGCAAAGTCATAATTGCCTTCAAAGATTTCATTCGTCTTGCGGTTGATTCCTGCACAGCTTCTGCTGTCCGGACTCGGGAAGAATCTTACGATATCAGAAAGCAAATTGGCAACTCCCTGCGCCTGGATATTAGATCCCATTGCAACCGGTACGATATCTCCGTCCATAACTTCCGTACGCATTGCAGAACGGATCTCTTCTACAGAGAATTCATCTCCTTCAAAATATCTTTCCATAAACGCTTCACTGGTCTCTGCAACTGCCTCCAGTAATTTATCACGGTAGATCTCCAGGTTCGGTTTACAATATTCCGGAATCTCACATTCTTCTCTCTGTCCTACGCCTGTATAACGTCTTGCTGCATTCTTAATAACGTTCACATATCCTACCAGTTTTTCATTCTCACGGATCGGCTGGAAGTGTGGTGCGATCACCTTTCCGTAACGTTCCGTCAGATCCTGTACTACCTGACGGAAGCTCGCATCATCCACATCCATCTCTGTTACATATACCATTCTCGGAAGTTTGTACTTATCACAGAGTTCCCATGCCTTCTCTGTTCCGACTTCTACACCTGCCTTGCCTGATACAACGATAACGGCTGCATCGGCGGCACTTACAGCTTCTTCGACTTCTCCCACAAAATCGAAATATCCCGGTGTATCCAGAATATTGATCTTCGCTTTCTCCCATTCGATCGGAATCAAGCTTGTACTGATCGAAAATTCACGTTTTTGCTCTTCTTTATCAAAATCACTGATCGTGTTGCCATCTGCAATCTTTCCCATGCGGCTTGTTGCCCCTGATACATATGCCATGGCCTCTGCAAGACTGGTCTTTCCGCTTCCACCGTGTCCTAAGAGAACCACGTTCCTGATTTCGTCCGTTCTGTAAACTTTCATATAGCTGCCTCCTTATTTTGGTAAAATCTCATGTAAATATTGTACTAAACTTTTGCTTTTTTTACAACACTTTTATACATTTTAACCATATCATTTTTGTATTTATTTTTAAATATATGTAATTTTCTACTTATTTCTGAATTTTCTTTACAATTTTATCATACAGTTTGTATCATTTTCCACCGTTTCCGCACATCACTTTTTCGCTTTAAAGCATTATAGTGTTGACAAATTCATCTGTCGCACGTTACAATAGAAACTAAGTTTTTTGATTATGAATTATTCACACTGTTTATTCGTAATTTTTTATAAATATATTCTAACTTGCCGGAAGGAGAATCTATCATGAAACAAAAAATCGGTTTTATCGGACTCGGACTGATCGGCGGTTCTATTGCAAAAGCCGTCCGCCAGTACTATCCTGATTACGAAATTGTGGCTTTCGATAAAATAAAGAAGCCCTTGCCCTTGCAACTCAGGAATCTGTCATCGATGTGGCAGCAACCACGATCGACAATAATTTCCATAATTGCAACTATATATTCTTATGCGCACCTGTTGCATCTAATACTGCTTATCTCAAACAACTGACAGAATATCTGGATGATGACTGCATTCTTACAGATGTAGGAAGTGTAAAGCGAACATCCATGAGGAAGTACAGACACTCGGTATCGGAAAATACTTTATCGGGGGACATCCGATGGCCGGTTCTGAAAAAGCGGATACAGTAATTCCAAGGCAATGTTGATTGAAAATGCATATTTTATTCTGACACCGACCGACCAGGTCGCCCATGAAAAGGTGGAGGCCTATGAAAAATTTGTAGAAAGCCTGAAAGCACTCCCGGTTATCCTTGATTATCGGGTACATGACCAGATTACCGGAACGATCAGTCATCTGCCTCATATCATTGCATCTACACTCGTCAACTTTGTTAAAACACATGACACCAAAGATGAGATGATGAAGAATCTTGCCGCCGGGGGATTTAAAGATATCACACGTATCGCTTCTTCATCACCGGTCATGTGGCAGAATATCTGTCTGAAGAACAAGGATAATATCGTAAAGATTCTGGATCAGTACATCGACTCCCTCGAAGATTTCAAAGAAGCGGTCGAACGTGAAGATGACCTGGATCTTTATACCCGATTTGAATCGTCCAGGAATTATCGCAATTCCATGCCTTCGTCCTCTGCTGGACCTATCAAAAAATCGTTTGCCGTATACTGTGATATCATTGATGAAGCCGGTGGTATCGCTGCTATTGCAACAATCCTTGCATCTAATAATATCAGCATCAAAAATATTGGAATTGTACACACAGAGAATTTGAAGAAGGGGTTCTGCGTATTGTAATTTTACGACGAGATTCCAGCAAGCGCGCCGTAGGATTACTGCAGAAATTCAGGTATATTGTATATGAACGTTAGAACAATCCGTCCTGTAAAGGGATTAAAGGGAGAAGTAACGATACCGGGAGATAAATCCATCTCTCATCGTTCTATTATGTTAGGTTCCATTGCACTTGGAACCACAGAGATCACACATTTTCTGGAAGGCGCAGACTGTCTGTCTACCATTGACTGCTTCCGCAGGATGGGTGTGGAGATTGAGCGGAAACCATCTTGCATCCTGGTGCATGGCAAAGGACTGCGGGGACTTAGTGCACCTGCTTCTACTTTAAATGTAGGAAACAGCGGAACAACCACGCGTCTGATCTCCGGAATTCTATCTGGGCAGAACTTTGCAACAACATTATCCGGAGATGCTTCTCTGAATTCCAGACCAATGAAACGTATTATGACACCTTTAAACAGCATGGGGGCTCACATCACCAGTCTAAATGATAACGATTGTGCACCTCTCCGAATCGAACCGGGAGAATTGCACGGTATCCATTATCAGTCTCCGGTTGCATCCGCACAGGTAAAATCAGCCGTCCTTTTGGCCGGTCTTTATGCGGAGGGTCCGACTTCTGTCACAGAGCCAGCTCTTTCGCGCAACCATACAGAACTGATGTTACAGGGATTCGGTGCATGTGTTGCAACAGATCTTCATACAGACGGAACTGCAACTGCTCATGTAGAACCTTGTAAAGAGCTTTTCGGTCAGCAGATCTGCGTACCCGGAGATATCTCTTCTGCTGCTTACTTTATTGCTGCCGCACTTCTGGTTCCTGGCTCGGAGCTTCTGGTCAGAAATGTCGGGACCAACTTCACACGTGCCGGATTCTTAAAAGTCTGCAAAGATATGGGCGCCGACATTGAGACAGTCAGCCAGACTTTCGAAGGTGGGGAAGGACGTGCGGATCTTCTTGTACGTCACAGCCGCTTAAAAGGAACTGTGATCGAAGGTGATACCATCCCGACTCTGATCGATGAGATCCCGATGATTGCGGTCATGGCTGCTTTTGCCGAGGGTCAGACAGTGATCAAAGATGCTGCTGAATTAAAGGTGAAAGAAACGAACCGTATCGATACGGTTACTGCCGGATTAAAGGCTATGGGTGCTGATATCACACCGACGGATGATGGTATGATCATTGAGGGAACCGGCCATCTTGGCGGTGCTTCTATCCAGAGTTATCTGGATCACCGGATTGCGATGGCGTTCTCGATTGCCGGGCTCGCTGCTGACGGAGAAACACAGATTATAGACAGTCAGTGTGTGGATGTGTCCTATCCGGAATTTTATGCGACATTAAATTTAATTGGGATTTAATTCAGGAAGGCTGTGGATACCCGAACCGGAATAAAGCTTGGAAAGGCGTTCCTGCTCAGGTTCCATCGGCGGGTCAATTCTAAAGGGGCAAAATTCTGCTAAAAGCAGGCTTTC
>ENA-OQDL01001290-OQDL01001290.1-human-gut-metagenome-genome-assembly--contig:-NODE-1290-length-12793-cov-4.584162_pt1 | contig 12793 bp, 7 predicted proteins | sample MGYA00242782_ERZ504609 | MGnify/ENA primary metagenome ERZ504609 (study PRJEB26092, sample SAMD00036320) | human gut metagenome | host: Homo sapiens | study: EMG produced TPA metagenomics assembly of... | reverse complement strand
AATGCGAAGAGAAGTCGTTATCTTCGCATTAACAATCCATTTAAGAAAAAGAGATGATGAAATATCCCATTTGGCATACAGAGTTTTGATCAAATAATAGAAGGTAATTGGGTCTATGTGGATAAGACCGATTTGGTTTATCGTTTGGTAACGACGACCAAACTTGTTTTCTTATGCCGTCCCCGTCGTTTTGGGAAGAGCTTGTTGGTAAGCACGTTGGATGCCTATTTCAAGGGGCGCAAGGAACTTTTTGACGGCTTGATGATAGCGAAGTTGGAGAAAGACTGGCATCAGTATCCTGTGTTCAAGATAGATTTCAACGGTGTTAACTTTACGGAAAAAGGAAACTTGGAAGCTACCATAGAATATTATCTTGCCAACTGGGAGAAAATCTACGGAGAAACTCCCCGTGAGGTTCCTATGGGGAAGCGGTTCGAACAAATACTTTCTCTAGCCTATCAGCAAACGGGGCGTCGTGCCGTGGTGCTGGTAGATGAATATGACAAGCCTATTCTCGATGCATTGGATACTCCTCTGGAAGATGCCAACCGCGAAATCTTGAAAGCTTTCTATTCCACCTTCAAAGGGGCTGATGAATACTTGAGGTTTGTGTTGCTTACGGGAGTGACAAAATTTTCGCAAGTCAGTGTGTTCAGCGGGTTCAACCAGCCTAAAGATATAAGTATGGATAATCATTATGAAGCATTGTGTGGTGTGACTCAGGTGGAATTGGAACATTATTTTGCAGAACCTATTGCAAATTTGGCTGAAAAGTTCAATTATACAGTGGAGGAAATGAAAGACGTACTCAAAATGCAATACGATGGCTATCATTTTGGCAGCGGCTTGCTTGGTGTCTATAATCCTTTCAGCCTGCTCAATGCTTTTGATATGAACGATATCCGCGACTATTGGTTTGCATCAGGTACTCCTACTTATTTGATCAAACTTCTGCGGCATAACCACGAGCAGATGGATGAATTGACTGGGCGTTACTATGATCCTTCGATGTTTGTCGATTATAAGGCCGATGTGGAAAAACCGCTGCCTATGATTTATCAAAGCGGCTATCTGACGATCAAGGAATACGACTCCCGGAGAAACCGTTACCTGTTGGACTTTCCAAATAATGAGGTGAAAAAGGGATTTCTGACCATGGTGGCAGCCAATTATTTCAAACCCCAAGAGTTTGAAGTTTCCAACTGGATTGTAGATGCCGTCATTTTACTTGAGGAAGGGGAAACTACGGCTTTTTGTTCAGCTTTAACTTCTTTCCTTGCGGATATACCTTATGATTCTCATGGCTCGATAAAGACGGTTGAAGCGACAGAAAAACATTTTCAATATACTTTCTATCTGATTCTCCGTTTGCTTGGGGTATATTGCCAGTTGCATGTGGAGAAAACTCAGTCAAGAGGAAGAGTGGACTGTGTATTGGAGACAAAGGATTATGTATATATATTTGAGTTTAAACTGGATGGTACGGCTGCTGAAGCCTTGCAGCAGATAGAGGACAAAGGATATGCTACACCTTATCAGACAGACACGCGCAAAGTCACGGCTATTGGTGTCAGTTTTTCATCGGAAACCATGACGGTGGAGGAATGGGAGGAAAAAACGTTGTAGCCCAGTTGAGATTAAATAATAGTGCAAAAGTAATGCCTCAAGCCGGAATCGTCACGATCCCTCTTGAGGCAGTCTTCATTTATGGAATTGGGAATATAAACCGCTTACGCTTTAAAATTGCGTGCTATTTTTTTATATCCATATACGGCACGGTTACCCAATTCTTCTTCAATGCGGAGCAACTGGTTGTATTTTGCCATACGGTCGCTACGGCTCAGTGAACCGGTTTTAATCTGTCCGCTATTGGTGGCTACGGCGATATCTGCAATGGTAGCATCTTCCGTTTCACCGGAGCGGTGGCTGGTCACAGTGGTGTAGCCGTTACGTTGGGCCATTTCGATAGCATCCAGAGTTTCAGTCAGCGAACCGATCTGGTTTACTTTTACCAGGATAGAGTTTGCACAACCTTCACTGATTCCTTTTTCCAGGAACTTCACATTGGTAACGAACAAGTCATCACCTACCAGCTGGCAGCGGTTGCCCAGACGCTCGGTCAGCATGCGCCATCCTTCCCAGTCGTTTTCTGCCATACCATCCTCTATCGAATCAATGGGGTAGTCCCAACTCAATTTTTCCAGATAGGCAACCTGTTCGGCGGCACTGCGCTTTTCCCCTTTGGGGCCTTCAAACTTGGTATAGTCATAGATGCCGTCATGATAAAATTCGGAAGAAGCACAATCCAGACCGATGGTGATATGTTTGAACGGTTCATATCCGGCAGCTTCAATAGCGGCAAGGATACAATTCAAAGCATCTTCGGTGCCATCCAGTGCAGGGGCAAAACCGCCTTCATCTCCTACGGCTGTGCTTAGTCCGCGTTTTTTCAGCACCTCTTTCAAAGCATGGAATACTTCTGCGCCCATCCGTAAGGCCTCACGGAATGTCTTTGCGCCGACAGGACGAATCATGAATTCTTGAAAAGCGATAGGAGCGTCGCTATGCGAGCCTCCGTTAATGATGTTCATCATCGGGACGGGCATGACATAGGTATTTGTTCCGCCGATGTATCTGTAAAGAGGGATATCCAGATAGTTGGCGGCAGCTTTTGCCACAGCCAGGGATACGCCCAAAATAGCATTTGCGCCCAGTTTTGATTTAGTTGGGGTTCCATCCAGATCAAGCATGGCTTTGTCAATGCCACGTTGGTCCATAGAGTCCATTCCTTTCAATGCCGGAGCGATAAGGGTATTTATATTTTCTACAGCTTTTAATACGCCTTTGCCCCCGTAACGGGTCTTGTCACCGTCACGTAGCTCCAATGCCTCATGTTCACCGGTTGACGCACCCGATGGGACAGAGGCACGGCCCATAATCCCTGATTCCAATATCACATCCACTTCCACAGTGGGGTTACCACGTGAATCCAAAATCTCTCTTCCTTTAATCTCTGCTATTTTCATATAATTCTAATTTTATAAGATGGTTTTATTTTAATAACAATAGAGAAGCCGGATTTGTTGAGGTGCCAGGGAAAGTTTTTTCATGATATTTACTTTTTTATTTCTTTCCACAGAGTACATCCGTCTTCTTTTTTCGTCTCCCTTTAATAAAAGCTAGAGATCAATATGAAAATAAAATGGATAGTGGGGGGGCTGTTATGGGCAAGTTCTTACTTGCAGGCTGCCGCACAGGAATATAAACTGTGGTATGACGAACCCGCTCAGGTTTGGACTGAAGCGCTTCCGCTGGGTAACGGGCGGTTGGGAGCGATGGTATTCGGCAATCCCGGTGTGGAGCATATCCAGTTGAACGAAGAAACTATTTGGGCAGGACGTCCCAATAATAATGCTAATCCCGATGCGTTGGAATATATTCCCAAAGTGCGCCGGTTGGTGTTCGAGGGAAAATATCTTGAAGCACAAACGTTGGCTACCGAGAAAGTAATGGCGAAGACCAATAGCGGTATGCCCTATCAATCGTTTGGCGATCTGCATATTTCTTTTCCGGGGCATACACGTTATTCCGATTACTATAGGGAACTGAGCCTGGATTCAGCTCGTACCATCGTGCGTTATAAGGTGGACGGGGTGACTTATCAGCGTGAAACACTGACGTCGTTTGCCGATCAGGTAGTTATGGTGCGTCTTACTGCCAGCCAACCCGGAAAGATTACTTGTAACGCCAATCTTACTACTCCGCATCAGGATGTGATGGTTGCGACGGAAGGGGAGGAGGTTACCCTTTCGGGCGTATCTTCCTGGCATGAAGGACTCAAAGGGAAGGTTGAATTTCAGGGACGTATGACTGCACGTACTCAGGGAGGAACCCGGTCTTGTCGTGACGGAGTCTTGAGTATAGAAGGGGCGGACGAGGCTGTGATTTATATTTCCATTGCTACCAACTTTACTAATTACAAGGATATAACAGGTAACCAAGTGGAGCGTGCGAAGAACTATCTGCGCCGGGCTGTAAGTAAAGATTATATGACATCACGTAAGGCACACGTCGATTTTTTCAAGCAATATATGGACCGTGTCTCTTTGAATTTAGGCATAGACAAATATGCAGGGGTAACCACTGATATGCGTGTACAGAATTTCAAGGAAACGAAGGATGATTTTCTGGTGGCCACTTATTTCCGTTTCGGCCGCTATCTGTTGATTTGTTCTTCACAGCCGGGTGGGCAGCCTGCTAATTTGCAAGGCATTTGGAATGATAAATTATTTCCTTCCTGGGATAGTAAATACACGTGTAATATCAATGTTGAAATGAACTATTGGCCGGCCGAAGTGACGAATCTCAGCGAATTGCACGAGCCTTTGATACAACTGATCCGTGAAGTGAGTGAAACAGGGCGTGAGTCGGCCAAGATTATGTATGGGGCGGATGGCTGGGTATTGCATCACAATACGGATATATGGCGTGTTACCGGAGCTATAGACAAGGCTCCGTCGGGATTATGGCCTACGGGTGGAGCCTGGCTGTGCCGTCATTTGTGGGAACGTTATCTTTATACAGGCGATATGGAATTTCTCCGTTCGGCTTACCCTATCATGAAAGAAGCCGGTAAGTTTTTTGATGAAATCATGGTGAAGGAACCTTTGCATAACTGGTTGGTGGTATGTCCGAGCAATTCTCCGGAGAATACTCATGCAGGCAGTAACGGGAAAGCGACTACGGCTGCCGGGTGTACTTTGGATAACCAGCTGATATTCGATTTGTGGAATCAGATAATCACGACCGCCCGTCTGTTGGGTACGGATGCTGAATTTGCCACCCGTTTGGAACAGCGTTTAAAGGAAATGGCGCCCATGCAGATAGGACGTTGGGGGCAATTGCAGGAATGGATGATGGATTGGGACAATCCGCAGGATGTGCACCGTCATGTGTCACACCTTTATGGTTTGTTCCCCAGTAATCAGATTTCTCCTTACCGTACTCCCGAATTGTTTGATGCGGCACGTACTTCGCTGATTCATCGTGGCGATCCGTCTACCGGATGGAGTATGGGATGGAAGGTATGTTTGTGGGCCCGTCTGTTGGATGGTGACCATGCTTATAAACTGATAACCGATCAGTTGACTCTTGTACGTAACGAGAAGAAAAAAGGAGGAACTTATCCTAATTTGTTTGATGCCCATCCACCTTTTCAGATTGATGGTAATTTTGGTTGTACGGCGGGTATCGTAGAAATGCTGATGCAGAGCCACGATGGTTTTATTTATTTACTTCCCGCATTGCCGGCGCAATGGAAAGAGGGAAGCGTGAACGGGATTATAGCTCGTGGAGGTTTTGAATTGGATTTGAGTTGGAAGAATGGTAAAGTGAGCCGGTTGGTGGTGAAATCCCGTAATGGGGGAAACTGTCGTTTGCGTTCTTTAAATCCGCTGGCAGGCAAAGGGCTGAGAAAGGCAAAAGGAGAGAATCCGAATAAATTGTATGCCATACCCGAAATCTTACAGCCGATTATAAATAAAGAAGCGAAATTGAATAAAGTTGAGTTGAAAAAAACTTATCTTTATGATCTGGAAACCAAAGCAGGTGAAGAGTATATATTCTTAGGTAAGTGATGATTCTTGCATTGATTGTAAGGATGAAAAATAGTAAAAAGAAGAAATATGAAAAGAACAGGATTAAACATTATTTGCTCATTGTTGCTGGCAGGTGGAATGTGTGCATGTACTGCCACTCCTAAACAGACCGAAGAAATCAAATGGAGCGAACGTATGGCTCAGTCGGAAATGCAACGTTTCCCTGAGCCTTGGATGATAGAAAAAGCGAAAAAGCCTCGTTGGGGCTATACACACGGACTGGTGGTGAAATCCATGTTGGAGGAATGGAAACACACCGGTGACACAGCCTATTATAATTATGCAAAAATATATGCAGACAGTCTGATAGACACTGACGGTAAGATAAAGACCATGAAATATCTTTCTTTTAATATTGATAATATCAATGCCGGAAAGATTTTATTCGATTTTTATGAAAAGACGGGAGACGGGCGTTATAAGGTGGCGATGGATACTCTTCGCAAACAACTGGCCGAACAGCCCCGTACCAGTGAAGGCGGTTTTCTGGCACAAACTGGTATATCCGCACCAGATGTGGCTGGATGGTATATTCATGGCTTCTCCTTATCTGGCTCAATATGGTAACGTATTCAAGGATACTATGGTCAATGCCGATATTGTGAATCAAATAAAGCTGATTGCCCGTAAAACGTATGATCCTAAAACCGGTTTGTTCTATCATGGCTGGGATGAGAGCAAGACACAAAATTGGGCAAATAAGGAAACCGGGTGCTCACCCAACTTCTGGAGCCGCAGTATAGGCTGGTATGCCGCTGCCGTGGTGGATGTATTGGACTATATGCCGGCGCAGTTCGAAGGACGCGACAGCATTATGACGATTATAAATACGTTAGCCGAAGGCATTGTAAAATACCAGGAGCCTGAAACAGGGGTATGGTGGCAGGTGACTGACCAGAATAACCGTAAAGGAAATTATCTGGAATCTTCCGCTTCATCGCTTTTTGTATATTTCTTGTGTAAAGCGGTGAATAAAGGATATATTCCTGTGGAGTATAAAGCGGCCGCAGAGCGTGGTTTTAATGGCCTGATCAAACAGTTCATTAAAGAAGAGCCTGATGGTTCATACACTATTACCAACTGTTGTGCTGTTGCAGGATTAGGCGGTAAAGGAAACCGGGATGGAAGTTTTGCTTATTACATAGGTGAGCCGGTGATAGAGAACGATCCGAAATCAGTAGGTTCCTTTATTTTGGCAGCTATTGAATATGAGAAAAATGAAGCAGTAGGAATAATCTGAAAAAGATGAGGACATTTGTCAAAAAGGTCTTCATCTTTTCCGTAAACATAAGGACCATTTTTTAAACACCTTGTTGTTTTGATAAAAGCTCTTGTTTGGAGATTGTCAATTAATTAATAAACGAATTTGAAAATACAATGATGAACAGACACGCATTACTTTCCTTATTGGCTTTATTGCTATGTTGCTCTACTTCGTTGCCGGCGCAGAAAGCGAAAACGTATATTCCCTGGAAGAACGGCAAACTGGTGGTGTCCGAGGAGGGACGCTACCTGAAGCATGAAAATGGAGTACCTTTCTTCTGGTTGGGTGAAACCGGATGGCTGATGCCGCAACGCTTGAATCGTGACGAGGTTTCTTACTATCTGAATAAGTGCAAGGATGCCGGATATAACATGGTGCAGGTGCAGGTATTGAACGGTGTGCCTTCCATGAATATTTACGGCCAGTATTCCATGACAGACGGTTTTAATTTCAAAGATATCAACCGCAAAGGGATTTATGGATATTGGGACCACATGGACTATATTATTAAAAGTGCCGCTTCACGGGGCATCTATATAGGGATGGTATGTATTTGGGGAACTCCCGTGGAACAAGGGCTGATGAATGAAAAAGAAGCCGTGGCATACGGTAAGTTTCTTGCAGAACGTTACAAGGATGAGCCGAATATTATTTGGATGATAGGAGGGGATATCCGCGGTGATAATAAGACGGAGGTATGGGATGCCTTGGCAAACAGTATCCGCAGCATAGACAAAGGTCATCTGATGACTTTCCATCCGCGTGGACGTACCACGTCGGCTACTTGGTTTAATGACCGCGAATGGCTGGATTTCAATATGTTCCAAAGCGGACACCGTCGTTACGGACAGCGTAACGGTGATGGTGACTATCCTATCGAAGAGAATACGGAAGAAGATAACTGGCGTTTTGTGGAAGCCAGTCAGGCAAAGACTCCGTTGAAACCGGTGATTGATGACGAACCTATTTATGAAGACATTCCACAGGGGCTGCATGATCCAATGAACCCGTTGGAATCAGCACGATGTGCGTCGTTATGCCTATTGGTCGGTATTTGCCGGATCATTCGGGCACTCATACGGTCATAATGATATCATGCAATTTATCCGTCCCGGATATGGAGCCTCTTTCGGTGCCGACGGACGTAAGAAAGCATGGTGGGATGCTTTGGAAGACCCCGGTTTCAATCAGATGAAATATCTGAAGAACTTGATGCTGACTTTTCCTTTCTTTGAACGTGTGCCCGATCAGAGTGTCATTGCAGGAACTAACGGCGAACGCTATGACCGTGCCATCGCTACCCGTGGAAATGACTATTTGCTGGTTTACAATTACTCAGGACGTCCTATGCAGATCGATTTGAGCAAAATCAGCGGTGCGAAAAAGAATGCATGGTGGTATAGCGCGAAGGACGGTAAGTTGGAATATATCGGTGAGTTTGACAGTAAAGTCACTTCTTTCCAGCATGATAGCGGTTATCTGAGCGGTAATGACCAGGTTCTGATTGTTGTGGATTCTGCGAAGGATTATGTGCAGAAAGCTTGGACAGCCTTGCCGGATGCCATACAGAAATGGAATAAGTAAGAAATATGCATATCATGAAAAAACAAGTATTATTAATCATTCTTCTGGCACTTCCGTTGTGGTTGAAGGCAGCGGATGTTTCGGTTACCGGCCTGCGTACCGAGCAGATGGTAGACCCCATGGGGTTGGATACTGCTGCTCCCCGTATGAGCTGGCGGTTGGAATCTTCTCAAAGAAATGTGATGCAGACCGCCTACCGGATCTTGGTTGCGTCTTCTCCTGAACTTTTAGCACAGGATAAAGGAGATTTGTGGGATTCCGGAAAAGTGGAATCCGATGCGTCCGTATGGATTCCCTATCAAGGGAAGCGTTTGAAAAGCAATCAGCGTGTTTACTGGAAAGTGAGAAGCTATACCAATCGCGGTGAGACAGAATGGAGCGAGCCTGCCCGATGGGGGATGGGACCTTTAGGTGAGATTCATTGGAAAGGACGATGGATAGGTTGGGACGCTGCGTTTGCATGGGACCGGGAAGATTCACACAGCCGTTTGAGCTCTCGTTATTTACGCACGGAATTTAAAACGCAAGCCAAGGAGATAAAGTATGCTACCCTTCATTTGTGCGGTTTGGGTATGTACGAACTGTTCATTAACGGCCAGCGGATAGGTGATCAGGTATTGGCGCCGGCTCCAAGTGATTATCGTCGTACTGTGCTTTACAATTCTTTTGATGTCACCAAACAGGTTGCCGGAGGAAATGCCGACAATGCCATCGGAGTGACCCTGGGCAACGGACGTTTCTACACTATGCGTCAAAATTACAAACCTTATAAGATTCCTACTTTTGGTTACCCCAAGTTGCGTCTGAATCTGATTATAGAATATACCGACGGCAGTATCCAGCGCATCAACAGTGATGAGAAATGGCGTTTGACGGCTCAAGGGCCTATACGTAGCAATAATGAATACGATGGTGAGATTTACGATGCCCGTATGGAATTGGGAAACTGGACACAGCCCGGTTATGATGATTCCAAATGGCTGAAGGCGCAACGTGTTTCATTGCCGTACGGTACACTCCGCGGCAATACCGCTCCCAACATGAAAGTGATGAAAACGCTGAAGCCGGCTGTCTTCAAGCAATATGGTGACCGTTATATGATTGATTTCGGTCAGAATATGGCAGGATGGGTGCGTATTAACATAGCGAAAGCCGCTGCGGGAGATACGATTTGCATACGTTATGCCGAACGGGTAAAGAACGACGGTACGGAACTGGATGTGGAAAATCTCCGCCATAGCCAGAGTACGGATTATTATATCTGCAACGGTAAAGAAAACAACACCTCCTGGAGTTCCCGTTTTTCTTATCATGGATTCCAATATGTAGAAGTGACAGGTTATAAAAATCTGAAAGCGGAAGATTTGGTTGCTGAAGTAGTATATGATGACTTGGAAGATAACGGTACTTTCGAGTGTTCCAATGATATCATGAACCGGGTTTATCGGAATGCCTGGTGGGGAATTTCCAGTAATTATAAAGGAGTGCCTTTGGATTGTCCGCAGCGTGACGAGCGCCAGCCCTGGCTTGGCGACCATGCTATGGGAACGTGGGGGGAAAGTTTCATGTTCAATAATGGAAACACCTATGCCAAATGGGCGGATGATATCCGTGAAGCGCAGCGTGAAGACGGTTGTATTCCTGATATTTGTCCGGCTTATTACAATTATTATACATCGGAAATGACATGGTCGTCCACATTCCCGGTAATCTGTGATATGGTTTATGAACAGTTCGGCAACATCGAACCTATTCGTAAGAATTATGCCGCTATCAAGAAATGGATGCACCATATACGCAGTGAGTTCACCACAGAGGATGGAGTGATTAACGCCGATAAATACGGTGACTGGTGTATGCCTCCCGAATCACCGGAGCTGATTCACAGTCAGGACCCTGCCCGCAAGACGGATGGAGCACTGATTGCTACAGCCTACTATTATAAGGTATCGCAAATGCTGGCCAAGTTCGCCCGTTTGCAAGGTCTGGAAGATGAGGCGAAAGGATTCGAGAAGGATGCAGCAAAAATCAAAGACTGCTTCAACGCCCGTTTCCTTACGGTTAAGAAGGGAACTTCTCCGGTACAAACGCCGCATGTTCTTTATCCCGACAGCATATTCTATGGTAACAATACGGTGACAGCCAATATCCTGCCGCTGGCTTTCGATATGGTTCCTGAGGCCTATAGGGAAGAAGTGGAGAAAAATGTAATAACAGGCATTATCACCCGGAATAAAGGTCATATCAGCAGTGGGGTGATAGGTATGAACTGGATGATGCGTGAGCTTACCCGTATGGGGCGTGGCGATGTTGCTTTCCTGTTGGCAAGCAACAAGACTTATCCCAGTTATGGCTATATGATAGAAAAGGGAGCTACTGCCATTTGGGAATTGTGGAACGGTGATACCGCCAATCGTTGGATGAACAGTTGTAACCATGTGATGATATTGGGTGATCTATTGACTTGGTATTTCCGTGATTTAGCCGGATTTAATCCGGCACAGCCCGCTTACAAACAAATCATCCTTAAACCTGATTTTTCCATCCAGGAGTTGAGTCATGTCAAGGCTTCGCACAACACTTTATATGGCAAGATGATTAGTAACTGGAAGAAGACCCTTACGCATTTGGAATGGGATATCACGGTTCCCTGCAATACCACTGCATTGGTTTATCTTCCAACGTTGGACGAGAAGGCGGTAAAAGACAAGGACGTTACCTTTGTACGTCGGGAAGGCAACTCTACCGTATGGAGTGTTCCTTCGGGGAACTATCATTTTTCGGTTAGCATGGACCCTTCTTCAGGTAAAAACCGTGCAGGTATCGTGGAAGATCAGTTCCTATACGAACAAGCTTCTTTTCCCGAATGCCACGGCGCTACTATTGTGGAATTGAAGAACGGAGACCTGGTAGCCTCTTTCTTTGGAGGCACTAAAGAGCGTAATCCGGATTGTTGTATCTGGGTATGTCGCAAGCCGAAGGGCGCGACGGAATGGAGCGCACCTTATCTGGCTGCCGACGGGGTGTTTAGTCTGGATGATCCGCAGGCTGTCTTGGCAGGCATTACGGCAGAATCCACTCCGGCGGATGCCGGCCCCGTGGCTTCTACGTTTAAAGGGGACAAGTTCCGGGCACGCCGCAAGGCTTGTTGGAATCCTGTGCTTTTCCAGATCCCCGGCGGAGATCTGATCCTGTTCTATAAAATAGGATTGAAAGTAGCCGATTGGAGTGGTTGGCTGGTACGTTCTAAAGATGGTGGAAAAACTTGGAGCCAACGTGAACCGTTGCCAAAAGGTTTCTTAGGTCCTATTAAAAATAAGCCGGAGTATGTGGATGGCCGTATTATCTGTCCTTCCAGTACGGAAGGCGATGGAGGATGGCGTATCCATTTTGAAATTTCGGATGATAAAGGAAAGACTTGGAAGATGGTAGGTCCTGTAGAGGCGGAAATGAGTGTGCCTACAGCTTTGCGTAAGGAAAATGCAGCCAATGTAGACGATCAGGAAGGCGGTGAAGCCATAAAAGGAGAAGGCGAGAAGCCTATTTATGCTATCCAGCCCAGCATTTTGCGTCATAAGGATGGGCGTTTGCAGGTACTTTGCCGTACACGTAACGCACAGATTGCCACTTCATGGAGCAGTGACAACGGTGAAACATGGAGCAAAGTCACTTTGCTTGATGTTCCCAATAATAATTCGGGCACGGATGCCGTAACCATGAAGGATGGCCGCCATGTATTGATTTATAATGATTTCAGCACATTGCCGGGTACTCCGAAAGGGCCGCGTACACCGTTGTGTGTGGCGGTTTCGGATGATGGCATTCACTGGAAGAATGTAATGACATTGGAAGACAGTCCCATCAGCCAGTATTCTTATCCGTCCATCATTCAGGGCAAGGATGGCAAACTGCATGCCGTATATACCTGGCGCCGTCAGCGTGTGGCTTATAAAGAGTTGGATTTGAGCAAACTGAAATAATACAATTGTGGATAAAGGAATTCTTTGATAGAGAGTATTGGAGAATTTGAAAAAAACGGGTGTCTGAAATGAAAATCAGATACCCGTTTTTTTGAAAACAGACTCCCATTATCCGCCAATGAAAGCTCTTTCTAAAGATACAGAATATGAAATAATTATAAATAGAGTACAAACGTTTCTTATTATCGTCCTCCCTTTATAAAGAAAAGAATAAGTGACAGATTATTATGAAAAGCATTAGACTACTACTTTTACTGGCTTCCGGAGTAACTACGGGAGCATTTGCCCAGTCGGGCGGGCTGACGGAT
>ENA-OQDL01001285-OQDL01001285.1-human-gut-metagenome-genome-assembly--contig:-NODE-1285-length-12831-cov-2.874685_pt1 | contig 12831 bp, 17 predicted proteins | sample MGYA00242782_ERZ504609 | MGnify/ENA primary metagenome ERZ504609 (study PRJEB26092, sample SAMD00036320) | human gut metagenome | host: Homo sapiens | study: EMG produced TPA metagenomics assembly of... | reverse complement strand
ACGACGACGCCGGAAAAGATGGAAACCAAGCTGGCAGCTGCCGGAAAGGGCGTAGGGAAAATCAAGTCGATTACCTTGTCGCCCTTGGCAAAAAGGCCCATGACCGAATCCGACCGCGGTGTTTCCGGTCGGGTCCAGTCGCTGATCATCCACGGCACCAAGGGCAATGTCACCGTAAAAGGGTTGGCATTCCAATCCATTTTCGGTCTGCGCAGCACCCTCTTTGATTTTTACAGCGGAAAGGGGACGGCACCGGATCCCGACACGGGGAAGGTCGCCCGCAAGCGCGACTTTACGGTCAAAGCGGGACAGCCCTTGACAATCTACGGTTTTGGCTGGGGCCACGGACTGGGAATGAGCCAGTACGGGGCGTACCAGATGGCCCAGGAGCACGCCGGAGAAAGAGATTACTACCGCAAAATTTTGACCCATTACTACACGGGTACGGAAATAAAAAAGCTCTATTAATGCATTAAAAGAGGAAGGTCTTATTGTGAAACTGACAGATTTTTACTATGATTTACCGAAAGAACTCATTGCCCAGCATCCGGCAGAACCGCGGGATCATGCCCGGCTCATGCTGTATGACAAGAAAGAGCGGACGATGTAGCCCATAAATACTTTTATGACCTCGTCGACGAACTCCATGAAGGCGACGTCCTGGTCTTTAACGATTCCCGCGTCATTCCGGCCCGGATTTACGGGAAACGGATCCCGACGGGCGGCAAGGTCGAAGTCCTGCTGCTGACCCCCGTCGGTGACGACCGCTGGGAAGTCCTGTAAAACCGGGCAGAAAGCCCTGCCGGGAACGACCCTTGAATTTGCCGAAGGCCTTACGGGTACCGTTGAAGATCGGACCGACTTTGGCGGCCGTATCATCAAAGTTTGCCTATGACGGCAATTTCGACGACATCATCGATTCCATCGGGGAAATGCCCCTGCCGCCGTATATTCATGAAAAGATGGAAGACCCTAATCAGTATCAGACGGTCTACGCCAATGAACGCGGCTCGGCGGCAGCGCCGACGGCAGGCCTTCATTTTACGGAAGAATTGCTGCAGAAAATCCGCGATAAGGGCGTGGAAGAAGTCTTCATCACCCTGCACGTCGGCCTCGGGACCTTCCGGCCTGTCGAAGAAGAAAACATTGAAGACCACGAAATGCACAGCGAATTTTACAGCATTACCGAAGAAGCGGCTGCGACGATCAACAAGGCCAAGGCCGAAGGCCGGCGGGTCATCGCCGTCGGCACGACCAGTATCCGGACCCTTGAAAGCGCCGGTACGACGGGGACCTTGAAGGCCGGTTCCGGCTGGACCAATATCTTCATCTATCCGGGCTTTACCTTCCACATCGTCGATGCCCTGGTCACGAATTTCCACCTTCCTGAATCGACACTGCTCATGCTCATCAGTGCCTTGTCGACGCGGGAAAAAATCTTAAAAGCTTACGAAACGGCCGTAAAGGAAAATACCGTTTCTTCAGTTTTGGCGATGCCATGTTCATTCACTAGGAGGAATCTATGGTTATTACCTACGAACAACAGGCCGAATGCGACGGCGCCCGTGCCGGAATTCTGCGTACGCCTCACGGTACGTTCAAGACGCCCATGTTCATGCCTGTCGGTACGCAGGCGACGGTCAAGACGCTGACGCCGGAAGAGCTCTACGATATGGGGGCTCAGGTCATCCTCAGCAATACGTATCACTTGTTCCTCCGCCCGGGCCACGATTTGGTCAAGGAAGCGGGGGGCCTTCATAAATTCATGAACTGGAAGCAGGCCATCTTAACCGACAGCGGCGGCTTTCAGGTCTTCAGCCTCGGTCAGATGCGAAAGATCACCGAAGAAGGGGTCACCTTCCGTTCCCACTTGGACGGCTCGAAAAAATTCCTGTCGCCGGAAGTGTCGATGGACATTCAGATGGCCCTCGATTCCGATATTGCCATGGCCTTTGACGAATGCATTCCCTATCCGTCCGACTACGAATACACCCGCTTGTCGACGGAACGGACCAGCCGCTGGGCAAAGCGCTGCCTCGACCATCACCACAGTGATACCCAAGGGTTGTTTGGCATCGTCCAGGGCGGGATGTACAAGGATCTTCGTCAGCAGAGCTGCCGCGATCTGGTCGACATGGACTTTGACGGCTATGGAATCGGCGGCTTGAGTGTTGGCGAATCTAAGGATATAATGTATGATATATTAGAGCATACAACACCGTATCTGCCCAAGACCAAGGCCCGTTATCTGATGGGCGTCGGTACGCCCGATTGTCTCCTTGAAGGCGTTGCCCGCGGCGTCGACATGTTTGACTGCGTCTTCCCGACCCGCGTCGCCCGCAACGGCATGGCCATGACCCATGAAGGGCGTCTGACCGTGCGCAATGCCAAGTATGCCCATGATTTTCATCCCATTGAAGAAGGCTGTCAGTGTTATACGTGCCGCAATTATTCGCGGGCCTATATCCGCCACCTCTTCAAGGCGGAAGAACTCCTGGCCTACCGCTTGGTCAGTATTCACAATCTCTACTTCCTGCTGCAGTTCATGCGGGATATGCGCCAGTCGATCTTCGACGGGACGTTCCGCGAGTTCCGCCGGGATTTTTGGAAACGGTATCAAGACGCGTAAGCGCTTGCACATAAAATATTTTAATTCTTTTAGTTGATGGAGGTGTTTGACATGGATATGACTGAACAGCTTACTGCTTTTTGGCCCATAATCCTCATGGTCGTCATTTTTTATTTTCTGCTGTGGCGGCCGCAGAAGAAACAGCAGAAGAGACGGCAGGAAATGCTGGACAGCCTGAAACCCGGTGCTAAAATCGTCACCGTCGGCGGCGTCATGGGTACCATCGTGTCTTTGCACGACGATTACCTCGTTATCCGCGTAGCCGATAAGGTCGAAATCCGCGTTACCCGCGCAGCCGTTGCTCAGGTCCTCAGCAAAGGCAGTGAAGGCAAGAAAGCGGCTAAGAAGGCCGAAAAGCCGGAAGTTGTTGAAGAAAACAATGACGTAAAAGCAGAAGCAGCGCAGCCGGCTGACGATAACCAGAAAGATGCTCAGTAAAAAGGAACTGCGCAGCGCCATGTATGAACCGCCTCCATCGCTTGACGGAAGCCGAAAAAGATTCGGCCAGTGCGGCTGTCTGTGCCCGGCTTATGGCCCACCCGGCCTATGCCCGGGCACGGCGCATCATGGCCTTTCTCAATATGCCTGATGAAGTCAGCCTCGACGCCTTGATTGCCCGGGCTGTTCGAGACGGGAAAGAGGTCTACGTTCCGGTTTGCGTCAGTCGGACCGAAATCGAGGCAGCCCGCCTCGAAGGACTGGACCAGGCTGTCGTCGGGGCCTATGGCATCCGTACGGCGCCCGAAGACAGTCCTCACATTGCGGCATCTGACCTCGATGTCATCCTGGTACCGGGGCTTGCCTTCGATGAAAAAGGCGGCCGTTTGGGCCACGGCGCGGCTTATTACGACCGTTTCCTCAGCGGGAAAGGGAAGGCAGCTGCCATTGCCGTTTCCTGGGATGTCCAGCTGGTTCCGGAAATTCCCATGGAAGCCCACGACGTCATCATGACTGAACTCGTCACGGATCAACGCCATCTCGTGATTCACCAATAAAACCATAGATTTACCCAGAGGGGGGGAGTATCGTTGCGGACTCGTAACATGATAAAATTTTTTGGGGCCGTCATCATTATCGTGGCAGCCTTTGTTACTTTGATCAATCCGCTTGCCAACTCCATTAAACAGGGCCTGGACTTACAGGGCGGTACGCATATCGTCCTGGAAGCCGAAGATACGCCGGACGCACCGGTTACGGAAGACTCCTTGAGCCGTGCCGTTACCATCGTCGAACGCCGTATCAATGAAATGGGCCTGACGAACCGCTTGTTCAGAAAGAAGGGGCTCGGCGAATCATCGTCGAACTGCCGGGGGGAAAAGAACCCGGAAAAAAGCCATCGAAACAATCGGTAAAACGGCGGTCATGGAGTTTAAAGATGAAAGCGGCACGACGCGGATGACCGGGAGCGATTTGAAAACGGCAAAAGAACAAATCGACCAGGGTCATAAAAATGTCGTCGGCATTGAATTTACCGATGAAGGGGCTAAAAAATTCGCTGACCTTACGGCATCGAATGTAGGCCATAAAATCGGCATCTACCTCGACGGCGAACTCTTGACCAACCCGTCGTCAACGAACCGATTACCGGGGGCAAAGCGGTCATCACGGGTAGCCAGACTTTGGAAGATGCCAAGAACCTCGCCATCCTCCTTCGTTCGGGGGCCCTGCCTGTTAAATTGAAAGTCATGGAAGTCCGCACCATTGGTCCGAGCCTGGGTCTTGACTCGAAGCTAAAGAGTGAAAAGGCCTTTGCCATCGGCATCCTGTTGATCATGGTCTTTTTAATCGTCATTTATCGTATGTCCGGTATCGTAGCCAATATCGCCCTCTTGGTATACGTCCTCATCCTGCTGGGTATTCTGAAGTACCTCGATGCGACGCTGACCCTGCCGGGGATTGCCGGCGTTATCCTGTCTATGGGCTTCGCCGTCGATGCCAACATCCTCATCTTTGAACGATTTAAAGAAGAAGTCCTGGTCGGCAAGACCCTGCGAACGTCGATGGAAGCCGGTTTCCGCCGGGCTTTCAATACCATCCTCGACGCCAACGTATCGGTCATGATCGCCGCCATCGTCCTCATCGTCATGGGCAGCGGCACGGTCAAAGGCTTTGCCGTCAACTTGGCCTTGGGCTTGGTCGTCAGCATGTTCACGGCGATTGTCGTCAGTCGTTCGCTGTTGACCTGGTTCATCAATACGGGATTGATCACCAATCCCTGGTTCTACGGGTTAAACCGTAAACCGCCTGAACATATGTTGAAAAAGGGGGGACAGAAATGAGTTTTGATATTATCAAACATCGCACGTGGTGGTTCATCTTATCGTCTGTCCTGGTCCTTGCCAGCCTTATTTCCATCTTTATCAATGGATTTAACTTCGGTATCGATTATACCGGCGGTACCATCCTCGACATGCAGTTCAACAAGGCCGTCAGCGTTTCTGAAGTCCGTCAGGTCATCGACCAATCGAATATGGACCTGGGCAATACGGTCATCCAGCTGACGGGCGTTACCGACCAGGATTCGTCGACCGATGTCATGCTGCGCATGCGCAACCTGTCCAGTGATGAAACCAAGGCGGTATCCGAAAAATTGAGCACCTCTTTGGGCGGTGCCGAAATCAAACGGACCGAATCGGTCGGCGCCGTCATCGGCTCGGAAGTCACGAAAAATGCCGTTACCAGCCTGGCTGTGGCTTTCATTGCCTTAGCGGCCTATATTTCCTTCCGCTTCGAGTATAAGATTGCCATTTCGGCCCTCATTTCCATCGTACACGATTTGATCATGGTCTTAGGCGTTTTCTCTTTCTTCCACTTGGAAATCGACGCCACCTTCTTAGCGGCCATCTTGACCGTCGTCGGCTATTCCATGAACGAAGCCGTCGTCATCTTTGACCGCGTCCGTGAAAACACGCGGACTCACCGGCGGACCGACTCTTATGAAAAACTGGCTCATGACAGTATTTCTCAGAGTATCCACCGCAGTATCTACACCTTGTCGACGGTTCTCTTTGCCTGCGGCGCCTCCATTTCTTCGGCGGCGAATCGACAAAGAATTTCTCCCTGGTCATGCTCATCGGCTTTATCAGCGGGGCTTACTCGTCCATCTGTGTCGATACGTCCATCTGGGTCGTATGGAAGAACCATACGTCGAATCGGCGCGGCCTCAAGGCTTCTGACGATGAATCGGAAGAAGACGAAGAAGCGGCCGAAACACAAAAAGGATAAGAATAAGGGGATGTCCCATGGAGTTTTGCCTTCATGGAACAGCCCTTTTTCATTTGATTTGATAGTAGAAAGCCCATACGGGAGTACGGGCGCGAGGAGGAATCACGATGTTTAAAATCGATGCATTGGGCAAAGCCTGCCCTTACCGGTCATTGAAGCCCATAAGGCTTTGAAGGATCATGACGCCATTGAAATTACCGTCGACAATGAAATCGCAACGGAAAATCTCAAAAACTTATCAGAACAGATGAATTGTGCCTATACGATGACTAAAGAGTCAGATACTCATTATACGGTCACCTTAGTCAAAGAAGGGGCCGCTCCTGTTGAAGACGCACCGGCTGTGTCGGGCTCGGATTATATCGTCGTCCTCAATGCGCCGGTCATGGGGCTTGGCGACGATACGCTTGGCAAGAATCTCTTGAAGACCTTCATCTATACGCTCACCGAACAGGACGTGCTGCCGAAACAGATTATCTGCTACAACGGCGGGGTATCCTTAGTGACGGAAGATTCGGAATCGCTTGAAGATTTGAAGAACCTTGAAGAAAAAGGCGTTGAAGTCTACGCCTGCGGCGCTGCCTCAACTACTACGGTCTGACTGATAAAGTCGCCGTCGGCTCTATTACCAACATGTTCCGCATTGTTGAAATGATGCGTACGGCCAACCGCATCGTCAAAACCGTAAACGATGGAACAGACGATCATAAAAGCGGCCATTCTCGTGTCGTTCATCCTTTGCGGATATATTTTAAAGCAGCTGCGCCTTTTTGGGCGCAGCACTTTTCATACCATATCGACGATTGTCTTTAATATAACCCTGCCGTCGGTCATCATTGCCAACCTCAACGGCATCCACTTCGAGGTACATTACCTTTTCATCAGCCTCTTGGCCATCGCCTTCAACCTGCTCATGGTCGGCCTTGGCTACGGTGTCGGGCGGACGAAGGACGAAAAGGCCTTTTATATGCTCAATATGAACGGTTATAATATCGGCAATTTTGCCCTGCCCTTCGTATCGTACTTCTTCGACAGTGCTGCCGTCCTCATCGTCTGCATCTTTGACGCCGGCAACTCCCTCATGTGCCTCGGCGGCGGTTATGGCCTGGCCCGCTACGTCCGCGGTGAAAAAAGGGGACAATATCTTTTATATTTTGGCCAAGACGATTTTTTCGTCCCTGCCGGTCCTGTCCTATATCCTGATGCTTATCCTGGCCTTGGGGGGATTCTCCCTGCCCCAAGTAGTCGTTGACTGGGTCAAGGTGCCGGCTTCGGCCAATACCTTCTTGTCGATGCTGATGATCGGCGTTGCCCTGGGCCTGTCCTTAAAGAAGGAATACCTGCACCTCATCTATACCGATATCGGTCTGCGCCTGTTGATCTCTGTCGTCTTTGCCGCCTTTATTTATGTCGGACTCGACTATTCCATGGACATCAAGCGGGTCCTCATGGTCCTGGTCTTTGCTCCGGTTGCCGGCATGGCCTGCTACTATACGGCGAAATTGAAGTTAAAAATCGAAGTGGCAGCCTGCATCAGTTCCTTATATATCCTCATTTCCATCGTTGTCATGTCGACGCTCATCGTCGTCTTGGAAACGATATGACCGATCGGCCAAGAGCTCTTCTTCTAAGGCTGCCGGTACCGTCGACGGACTGCGGGTGATGTAGTAGCTGTCGACCTTTGGCGGTTCGAAATCGAGGAGGGGAATGGCCCGCAGCCGCTTGGAGGCTAAGTCGTCTTCAATGAGGCTTTTCGGCAAAAAGGTATAGCCGATGCCTTCGGCGACGTACTGCGGGAGTTTGGTGCTGTTGTCGATTTCTAAGGGGAAGCGGTGATGGCGCGGAAAGAGGTCCTGTATATAGAGTCCGACGCCTTGGAGGGCAAAGTTACAGAATAAGTAATCGATTTTTTGCAGATCATCCTTATAGATGCCCTGGGCGTACGAGGTATCGGATTCCTTACAGACCAGGACCAGCGAGTCCGTCCGGTAGGGCTGGCAGACGAAGCCGCTTTTGAACATGGCACTGAAGGAAAAGATGGCGTCGAGGGTCCCTTCTTGGAGCTGGCGCATCATGTCGGTCGTATGGCTGATGGTGACGTGGAGAGAGACGTCTTTCTGCTTCTTTAAGTAGCTGCGGATGCGGCGCTGAAGGTGGCTTTCGTAAATCGTATTGGTCGTGCCGATGTTTACCTTTTGGGCGTACGTCGGCGAGGACTGGATATCCTGGAGTGCCGTCAACTCGAGGGAAACGAAGCGTTGGGCGTAATCGAGGAATTTTTGACCCGATGCCGTCAGGTCGACCTGTTTGTGGCTGCGGATGAAGAGGGGGACGCCCAGTTCCATCTCCAAGTCGCGGATGCGGTTGGTTACCGTCGACTGAGCGACGAAGAGCTGCTGCGCCGTTTTCGTAAAGTTCTTTATTTGTGCCAGGGCAATGAATGTCCGGAGTGTCGTCGTATCCATAGCCGGACCTCCTTTTCTTGCAATTTGATTATCGAATGGAATGAATTGAAATAATCTATTTCACAAATTATCTCTTTGTATTATATAATAATCATTGTAGAGAAACAATGAAATGCAAGTTTGTTTTGTAGTTTAGATTATGCATCTTGCTGTATTATAAGAAATTGGAGCTGAATCAGATGAACAAGAAAACTGTCCCCTTTAATGAAGAACAGATTCGTTCTATCATTGCCAAGTACCCGACACCTTTTCATATTTATGATGAAAAAGCCATCGTCGATAACGTTCGAAAATTGATAAAGGCTTTTGATTGGGCCCATGATTTCAAAGAGTATTTTGCCGTTAAGGCTGCACCGAATCCGTATCTCATGCGTCTCTTGCAGAAAGAAGGCGTCGGTGCTGACTGCAGCTCCATGGCAGAATTGGAACTATGTGACAAAGTTGGCATTACTGGCCATGACATCGTCTTTTCTTCCAATGACACGCCTTATGAAGAATTTAAAAGAGCCATGGAACTCGGCGCTTTGATCAACCTCGACGACATTTCCATGATCGACTTCATGGAACAGCGCGGTCCTTTGCCGGATTGGATTTGCGCCCGTTATAATCCGGGCCCCCTCCTTCAGGGCGGCAACGATATCATCGGTACGCCGGAAGAAGCCAAATACGGCATGACTCGTGAACAGATCTTCGACGCCTTCCGCATCCTGAAAGAAAAAGGCGTATCTCACTTCGGCCTGCACACCATGGTCGTATCCAATGAACTCCAGGTAACGGGCCTCATTCATACGGCTAAGATGATGTTTGAATTGGCTGCCGAAGTACAGGAACTCCTCGGCATCGACATCGAATTCCTCGATTTTGGCGGCGGCATCGGCCTCCCGTACCGTCCGGAAGAATCGTTCATCGATTACGATGAATTGAGCGCCGGCATCAAACAGTACTTTGAAGCCATCATGGTACCGAGAGGCCTCGGCAAATGCCGCCTTTCCTTCGAATGCGGCCGTGCCATCACCGGCCCTTACGGCTACTTGGTCACGACGGCCATCCATCACAAACATATTTGGAAAGAATATATCGGCGTCGATGCCAGCATGGCCAACCTCATGCGTCCCGGCATGTACGGTTCATACCACTACCTGTCGGTCATGGGCAGGGAAGACGCTCCCAAGGATCACGTCTACGACGTCGTCGGCTCGCTCTGCGAAAACTGCGACAAGTTTGCCGTCGACCGCAGCCTGCCGGAAATCAAAGACGGCGACATCCTGGTCATTCATGACGCAGGGGCTCACGGTCACTCCATGGGCTTTAATTACAACGGCAAGCTTCGCTCGGCCGAACTCCTCCTTCATGCCGATGGAACGGTTACTCAGATCCGTCGGGCGGAAACGTTAGATGACCTCTTTGCTACCCTCGATTTTTCAAACTTATAAATGAAAGAAAATCATCCTCCTTACATACTGTAAGGGGGATTTTTTTTCAATTTATTTTAAATTTTAATATATTTTTAATCTTTATCGAGTATAATACAGATATAACATACCGTCATTCATCTGAATATTGAGAAAGGAGGCATCTTGGCTGATGGGGGCTTATGATATCTTGACCGGGACCCAGCTTTGCATGGCTGTGGCCATGATTGCCTATGGCTTTTACTTTAAAAAGAAACGAACGTGCCGCGTGTGGTATTTCTCCGGTCCGGCCTGGCTGATTGCCATTTGGTCGGCTGTTGTATTATACTACTATTCAGAATATCCGTTTTTAACGATACTCTGCTTCCTCATGGGCTTTTTCTTAGGCATGGGAATCGGATTGTGGGTGAAAAAAGGCCTGCCGGAACTGACCTACTGCCGGGAACGGCGCCGTCTCCAATGCCCGCCGATGAAGAAGGCCATGCCGGCCTATCTGATCGTCTGCATCGTGTTCGCCTCCTTTCAGATCGTGGGCTACCATTTTTCTTTCATCACGCACTCCTGGTTCTTTAATGAAGTACTGGGCTTTGCGCCGGGACTCTGTACGGGGTTGTTGTGGGGAAGGGGCATTGCCATGCTGCTCGATATCCCTGTACGAGGACAGCAGGTATATAAAGACATTTAGGAGGGAATTTTCATGGACAATACACAGCGGAGAGAACAAATCCTTCAGATGCTGCACGAATCGACGGCTGCCGTTACCGGTACGGCCTTAGCCAAGGCCTGCAGCGTCAGCCGCCAAATCATCGTCGGCGACGTCGCCCTTTGCGGGCCCAAGGGTCGGCATCATTTCAACGCCTCGGGGCTATCAGCTGGTTTACACCGTTAAAGAAGGGCTGTACGCGAGTCTTCGTCTGCTGCCACGGTATGGATTTGATGGAAGCCGAGCTCGAAGCCATCGTTGACAACGGCGGCATCGTCCACAATGTCGTCGTCGAACACGAGGTCTACGGCAATTTGGAAGGGACCTTGAATCTTCATTCTCGCCGCGACGTCCAGCAGTACATCAAGCGGATGAAAGACTCTAAGGCCGAATTGCTGAGCACCATCAGCGGCGGCATTCATACGCATTTGGTCGAAGCCAAGACGGAAGAAGAACTCGATGCCATCGGCCAGGCTTTGCATGACTTAAAGGTCTTATACGGCGATTGACTTTTTCCTTCCATATGCTACAATGATGTCATGTCAAATTATGTGTCATGACAGTTGTACAGATAGGAGGAAACATCTCATGTTGTTAGACCGCTTGGAAGCCTTGCCTGTGGGCCGGTTCCATTATAAATTACTCTTGGTCACCGGTCTGGGCTGGCTTTTTGATTCCATGGATACGGGGCTCATCGCCTTTATCCTGCCCGTCCTGGCCAAAGAATGGGGATTGGCCCCGGGTCAGATGGGCCTCATCGGCAGCATCGGCCTCATCGGCATGGCCCTTGGCGCCGTCGTATCCGGTACGGCTGCCGACCGCATGGGGCGCAAGAAAGTCTTTACGATTACGGTATTGATTTATAGTATTGCTTCGGCTTTCTGTGCCTTGTCCTGGAGTTATGAATCGCTGCTCATCTTTCGCTTTCTCGTAGGTTTTGGCCTCGGCGGGGAATTGCCCGTGGCAGCGACGTTGGTCTCTGAATATGCTCCTTCTCGGGTGCGCGGCCGGTTCATCGTCCTCTTGGAAAGCTTTTGGGGCCTCGGCTGGATCGCCGCTGCCTGCATCGCCTACTTCTTTATCCCCGTCTATGGCTGGCGCATGGCCTTCTTGATCGGGGCTCTGCCGGCGCTGTATGTCTGCCTCATTCGCCTTCATATGCCGGAATCGGTCCGCTATCTCTTGGCTCACGGCCGCGTAGCGGAAGCCCGGAATATCGTCGCTTCCATCGAAAAGACGCTGCATGTGCCCGTCGCACCCTTTTCCGATGCCGACGAACGGATACCGACCGTAACCAAGGCTTCGTTCCACGAATTGTGGAAAAAGCCCTTTATCTCACGGACGGTCATGCTGTGGCTGGTTTGGTTCGGCATTAACTTCAGTTACTACGGCATTTTCATGTGGCTGCCGTCCCTCGTTTTCCAACAGGGGTTCACTGTCGTCAAGACCTTTGAATACGTCCTCGTCATGACCTTGGCCCAGCTGCCGGGCTATTACTGCGCCGCTTGGCTGGTCGACAAAATCGGGCGTAAGTATACCTTGTCGTCGTTCCTCTTATTCAGCGGCGTTGCCAGCTATTTCTTCGGTCACGCTTCGACGGCGTCGATGCTCATGATCTGGGGCGCCATCATGTCCTTCTTTAACCTCGGTGCCTGGGGCGTACTCTATACCTATACGCCGGAACAGTATCCGACGGCCATTCGGGCTCTCGGAAGCGGCTGGGCTGCCGGTTTCGGACGCTTCGGCGGCATGGCGGCACCGGTTATGGTAGGGGTGCTGCTCGGACAACACTTTGATTTCGGCGGTGTCTTCTATATGTTTGCCTTCGTATTCATCGCCATTGCCGTCGTCGTCATGGGCCTTGGCATGGAAAGCAAGCAAAAGAACTTGGAAAGCATGACTGAACAATTTGCCGACGCCAAGTGATGTAAATTTTGTAAAAAAGCTGTCAAAACCGTCTTGACAGCTTTTTTTTTCAATGATAAAATTATCTATGTCGCACGGCTTGAACCGATTCGATTTGGGCTCGCAGACGAGAATCAAACGACGGATACGCTTTGAAAGACTTCATAAAAATGCTTGACAAGCTGACCTGAGTTTGATAGAATAAACAAGTCGCCGCTGAGGCGGCACGATGACCTTTGAAAACTGAACAATGATTGAATGAACGCCAGTAAATGAATCTTTAGATTTGTTTATACCGAGTTTTACTCGGGAGTGCAGGTCATTTTCGTAAGAAAATAACCGAATCAATTCAAACGTCCGGTGTAAGCCGGACACCAAAAACAATAAGTTGAGCTAGTAAGCTCTTCCATACTATCATGGAGAGTTTGATCCTGGCTCAGGACGAACGCTGGCGGCGTGCTTAACACATGCAAGTCGAACGAGAAGACATGA
>ENA-OQDL01001284-OQDL01001284.1-human-gut-metagenome-genome-assembly--contig:-NODE-1284-length-12831-cov-3.005589_pt1 | contig 12831 bp, 14 predicted proteins | sample MGYA00242782_ERZ504609 | MGnify/ENA primary metagenome ERZ504609 (study PRJEB26092, sample SAMD00036320) | human gut metagenome | host: Homo sapiens | study: EMG produced TPA metagenomics assembly of... | reverse complement strand
CTTGCGGAAGAAGCAAATTCGAAAACCAACGCAACAACCAGCACTACAACCAACACGACCAAGCCGAAGACCGGAGACACAAACAATTTTGCTTTGTGGATAGCCCTGCTGTTTATTGGCGGTGGTACTGCGATCGGTACAACGGTTGTAAGCAGAAAGAAAAAACATAACAGATAATGATCTCGAAAGAGACGATAAAAATCCTGGAAACCTTTAGGTTTCCGGGATTTTTCTTTACTTACGCGAGCAACGAGTAAAATTCGCGAAGCGTATTTTATCTCGTTTTACGGGAAATTGCTTTCCTGCAAAGCACATTCTTTATACACAAAGCCAAACGGTAGAATAAAATAATCTTGATATTTTCAAAAATAAGAATATAATAAAAATATAGAATAATTGAAGGAGTGATACTCTTTGTTCCACTAATCTGTCTTTTTTTCCTGTTCGCACTCCACAAAAAATTTCTCCGAGATTCTCAAGCTGCTTATGGCATTGCTCCAGTTTTCCTTCCAGCTTTCGCATATCGCCATTCCATTTTTGCAGATTTTTCTGAGCTGCTTCATATTCCGTCTGGCTGTTTCTTTTCAATGTCTGCAGGTTCTGAAGTTCTATTTCAGCCTGTTTCCAGTCTTCATACCTGAGATTCTGCTGTTGCTCTTCAAACTGTTTGTTTTCCATATCTATCTCTGCTTTTAAAGCTGCAATCTGACCAGATATTTTTTCTCGTTCCTCACGTTTCGTAGTAATCTGCTCTTGTATCTTCTGAATTTGATTTTGGAGTAATTGATATCTTTCAACCTTTTTCTTATTACTTTTCATTTGTTCTTGAAGTTCGTATTCTTCATCTGTGAGTCTTTTTTTCTGCTCCTCAATCTGCTTCTGATCCGCCGCCCGTTCTTTTTGAGCATTTACTTTTCCCAATAGTTCAGCCGCCTCCCGGCTGGCAGTCTCCATCTGATTCCTTGCCTGTTCCCATTTTCGCTTAACTTCTTCCAATTCTTTCTGTGACGGAATATATTCCGTACCACAAGCTTTTTTAGGATGCTCTTTGGAGCCACACACCGGGCACGCTTCTCCTTCTTTTAAATGCTTTGCCAGCACTCCTGCCTGCCCATCTAAAAAGGTCTGATATGCGAGATCATACTCTGTCTTTCTTTCCTTTGCAATCTGAGATTTATCCACATACTGCTCTTGAATCTCGGAAAGCTTTCCACAAAGGAAATGATACTTCTTTGTATTTTCCACAGCCTGTTTTAGTTCTTCTTTTTCAGAATCTAATTTTTCCTTTCGAAACAGTAATTCCGTCTTCCGTTCCGGCTCATTTTCCAATTTGTATTTTCTCGCTTTCATCATCCTTCAGACGCTTTTGTAACTCTTCTCTTTCAATGTCCTGCGTTTGTAACCTTTCTTTCTCCTCTTTTAGAAATTTTTTTCTTTCTATTATTCTCTTTTCTTTTCTTCTAGTTCTTTGATTAAATCGATTATCTGTGTCTGAATTTGAGCAATTTTTACTTCCAGCTCCTCTCTATTTTCCTGCTTTTTCTTTTGTCCTTCCCACTCCTGTTGAATTTTCTCGCCTTGTTCCTGCACCTTTATATAATCAGCTTCAGCCAATTCAAGCGTACGAATCGTCTGTTCTCTCGTCTGCGCTTTTGTAAATGCTCTTGTATCTGCTCCAACTCTTTTTGTAGATTCTGAAGCTGCAATTTATATTTTCCGCTTCTTCCTGATCTAATCCTATCACGTCTTTTATCTCAGCAATTGCTTCTTCCATAGGAAGTTTTGCATAGTTGATCTCTTCTTTTCCCAACACTCCTTCTAAATATTGATTTACACTTCTTCTTGCAAATTCCAGCTCATCCGTAAGTTTACCAGATTCCGCTTTCAATTTTTCCTGCAAAATCTGATAACCGCCTGTCTTAAAAATCTCCCGGAAAATTCCCTGTCTTTCTTTTGTATCTGCCAGTAATAATTTTTGAAAATCTCCCTGTGCGATCATCGCAATCTGAAGAAATTGATTTCGATTCAGACCTAAGATTTCAACAATTGCTTTATTCACTTCTTTTTGTTTTGTAACTACACGACCATCCGGATATGTCAATTCGGCCTCTGCTCTCTGAAGTGTCATTCCTCCACCTTTTTTTGCCGGTCGTTCATACTCCGGATTTCTCCGGACTTTATATTCCTGCCCCCCATTTTCAAAAAGAAGTTCTACCTCTGTCGGAACCTGCGCATCTGCATATTTTGACCGAAGCATTGCCGGTTCCCGATTCTCACCACTGGCCGCACCATATAATGCATAGACGATCCCATCGAAAATTGTCGTTTTACCTGCTCCTGTATCTCCGGTGATCAAATACAACCACCTGTTCCAAGCCTTTCCATATCCAGTTCCTCGCAACCTGCATACGGTCCAAATGCAGATAGTTTTAATTTTTTCGGTCTCAATTTTTATCCTCCCAGATTTTTTCAATTAACGAATGAATCAATTGCTTCTGTTCTTCGTTCATTTCCTGATTATTCTGTTTTTCATATAAATCTTCAAATATATCAAATGGTGTTTTTTCTTCTACTTCCCGCACATCTGCAAATGATTTTCTTCCACGCGTCCGTTGATTGTCATAATCCAATTTCATAAGATTCGGATAAATGACTTGTAATTTCCGTACCGCGTCTGGTATATCTTCTTCATCTGTCAACGTGATATGCATATAACAATTTCTGTCCAGACTGTCATAATAAGACTTTTTTCCGCCACTTCCATATAGCTTCCTTTTATCTCATACCAGTCATGTAAAGGATTCAGTTCTTTTGTTCGAATAACTACATTTTCCCTTTTGTTTCATTTCTACGATTGTCACGGATTTTTTGTGATGAATCTCCGAAAAGGAATATTTTAACGGAGTTCCACAATATCGCACTGTCTCTCTGCTAATCTTCTGCGGTCCGTGAATATGGCCCAGTGCTACATAATCAAAATTTTCGAATACATTTACATCTACATTATCTGTTCCACCCACAGAAATCTCTTCCGACTCACTTCTCTTCGCCCCGGTTACAAACTGATGTGTCACGATTACATTTCTTTCATCCGGATTTACTTTCATCTGCTCCACTGCGATGCGCAAAGCATCTGTATAATTTTCCACCTGTTCATCTTCAAAAAAATTGTTTTACGTTTACCGGCTTTACAAATGGTAACAGATAAATATTAACCGGTCCCCATTCATCCGTCAGTACAATCGCATCCGTCTTTCCAGAATATGCCGGTGCAACATACACACCACTTTCTCTCATCAATCGACCGCCAAATGCAATTCTCTCCGCACTGTCATGATTACCACTGATTATGAATGTCTGCACTTTTTTTCTTGATAACTGACACAAAAAATCATCAAATAACTGGATTGCCTCTATAGGCGGTATTGATTTATCGTAGACGTCTCCAGCAATGAAAACTGCCTCCGGCTTTTCTTCATCAACGACAGTAAGTATTTTCTTTAAAATATCTCTTTGATCTTCCAGCATCGAAAACTCATTCACACGTTTTCCCAGATGCAAGTCCGATATATGTATAAATTTCATGGCAGTCACACCTCATTCTTATTTTTAATTCCCATGTGCTTTTATTATATCGATGCTTTTTTTCTGTAATCAACCATTCTCTCTCCTGACTATATCACTCAAAATCTTTCCTGTGTAATAAATACAAAACCCCAGAGTCCTAAAACTCTGGGGCATATATCATATGTGATTTTCATCTTAATTTTATTTTTAAATTTTCATAAGAACATCTTTTCCTGAAATACCTGGTTCTGTCATATGAATTGGATCAAGAATTCGACTCAGTTCCTCTTCATCCATAATATTTTCTTTCAAAATCAAGCTTCTTACAGATTCATTGGAATTAATTGCTTTTTTTCGCAATGTCTGCTGATTTTTTCATAACCTACATACGGACAAACCGCTGTAATGATTCCTACACTGTTTTCTACCAACTGACGACATCTTTCTTCATTGGCCGTAATTCCTACGATACAATTATCTACGAGTGTCTCAACTGCATAGCCAAGCGTATCGATAGACTGGAACATACAATAGAAAATGATCGGCTCAAATGCATTTAATTCTAACTGTCCGGCTTCGGCTGCCATCGTGATCGTATAGTCATGTCCAATGATCAGGATATGCAACCTGTGATACAACTTCTGGAATCACTGGGTTGATCTTTCCTGGCATGATGGATGAACCATTCTGTCTTGCTGGAAGATTGATCTCTGATAAACCAGTTCTTGGGCCAGATGAACATTAATCTCAGGTCATTGGATTATCTTGGAAATATCAACGGCACAATGTTTTTTAACACCCCGGATACACTGACAAATCCATCTAAGTTCTGTGTGGCATCGATCAGATCATCTGCCTGTTTTAATGAAATTCCTGCAACTTTGCTTAATTCATAAGAAATGTTCGCAAGATAGTAAGGGGCTACATTGATCGCTGTTCCGATCGCTGTTGCTCCGATGTTTAAGACTTTCATCTCGTCCATAACATTTTTTAGTCTTTTGATATCCCTTTTTAAGACATGCGCAAATGCTCCAAAACTTTGTCCAAGTCTCATTGGAACGGCATCCTGAAGCTGTGTTCTTCCCATTTTGAGGATATCATCAAACTCTGCTTCTTTTTCTTCCATGGCTTTTTCTAATTTCTCAAGTTCTTTAATCGTCTGTGGAAGTAATTTTAAGACGGTAATCTTTCCTGCCGTTGGGATTACATCGTTCGTAGACTGTGACATATTGACATGATCGTTTGGATGTACAATGCTGTAATCTCCCTTGGTTCCACCAAGGATTTCTATCGCACGATTGGCAATCACTTCGTTTGCATTCATATTGGCAGAAGTTCCAGCCCCTCCTTGGATCGCATCCACGATAAACTGATCTCTTAGATTTCCATCCAGAATCTCATCACATGCCTGAATGATTGCCTGAGCGATTTGCTGGTCAAGTTTTTCCAGACTTTTCATTCGTGATCGCTGCTGCTTTTTTGACTATTACGATGCTGTCGATCAATACTGGATGTAATGGACGGTGTGTGATCTGAAAGTTTGTGGCTGCACGCATACTCTGAACTCCATAGTATGCTTCCGCTGGTACGTTTAATGCTCCAATTGAATCGTGTTCCATTCTGCTTAACATTGTCTTCCTCTTTTCTGATTACTCATGCTGTCGTTTTGTTTCAAGATTTTATGTGTTGGAGCTTAACACAGTATGCAATGTTCGTAAACCTTAATCCTGTCTTTCCAAATTTAAAGTTCAAATTTTGTGTTTCATCTTTTCCTTTTTTTAATGAAAGTCTTGATTTACTTTAAATAATTAAGCGGTTGGAAGCGGAAGGAATTCTGACTGGATTTCATGCTTCTGTTGACCCGATCCAACTTGGTTATCATATTAAAGCATATATCAGTCTTGAGATCAGCCCTGCACAAAAACCCGAAGTTTATCCTTTTCTTCGAGCACACCCAAATGTATTGGAATGTGATTGTGTAACTGGAAATTATTCTGTGCTGCTGAAGGTTGCTTTTCCTAGTACGATGGAACTGGATGAATTTATTGGGAAATTGCAGCACTTTGGGAAGACTAGTACGATGATCGTGTTTTCTACGATCGTTGAGAATCGTGGGGTGGTTCCTGAATAGTTGATTTGTTTTTAATTTCTGTTATCTAAAATAACAGGGTAAAATTTTGCATATGGAACATTTTCTTTTATAATTTGTGCAACCTTTTTTACTTATTATAATTTCCCTATACAGACTGTAGACAAAGTCCCGGTATTTGCCGGGACTTTTACTATGAGCACTGTTTTTCTGGTATAATAGAATTATCAGAAAGGCGGTGTTTTTTATGATGACGAAAAATGCAGACAAGAAACGAGAACAGATGATGATGTTCTCAATGGATTCCATGGTTCCGCAGGATCATATGCTAAGATTGATTGATAAAGCAATCAACTGGAACTTTATTTACGATCTTGTAGAAGATAAATATTGTCAAAACAATGGTCGTCCAAGTATGGATCCTGTTATGCTCATTAAAATTCCATTTATTCAATATCTTTATGGAATCAAAAGTATGCGTCAGACGATCCGAGAGATTGAAGTAAATGTTGCCTACCGTTGGTTTCTTGGTCTGGATATGCTGGATCCTGTACCGCATTTTTCAACGTTTGGAAAGAACTATTCCCGCCGATTTAAAGACACGGATCTTTTTGAACAGATATTTTCAAAGATTCTGGAAGAATGTATGAAGTATAAGTTGATCAATACGGACGAGATCTTTGTTGATGCAACTCATGTAAAAGCATGTGCCAACAGTAAAAAAATGCGAAAAAGAGTTGCTCATGAACAGGCACTCTGGTATGAAGATGAATTACAAAAAGAGATCAATGAAGACCGACAGGCACATGGGAAAAAACCTCTAAAAGATAAAAATAAGAAGAATCCGCCAACACCTCCCACATCTGGGAATGATCAACATAATGAGCTTGAACAGATACCAGACGATATAAAAACCAAAAAGAGCAGTATTACAGATCCAGAAAGCGGATGGTTTCGCAAAGGAGAACATAAACATGTTTTTGCATATGCAGTAGAAACGGCATGTGATGAACACGGATGGGTCCTTGGATATAGTGTTCATCCTGGAAATGAACATGACAGCCGAACATTTCAAACAATCTATGAAAAGGTGAAAAGTTTTGAACCAGAAATGATCGTGGCAGATGCAGGATACAAGACACCAGCGATTGCCAGACAACTTCTGAAAGATAGGATTGAACCATTGTTTCCATATAAACGTCCTATGACAAAAGAGGGATTTTTTAAGAAATATGAATATGTTTATGATGAATACTATGATTGTTACATCTGTCCAGAAAATCAGATTCTAAGATACAGTACAACAAACAGGGATGGATACAGAGAATATAAAAGCTGTGGATATCAATGTGAAAAATGTCCACAGATATCCAAATGTACAGAAAGCAAGAATCATGTAAAAGTGATAACACGTCATGTTTGGGAAAAATATATAGAAAAAGCAGAAGATATCCGACATGTAAGAGGGAATAAAGCAATCTATCAGAAACGAAAAGAAACGATAGAAAGAATCTTTGGAACAGCAAAAGAACACCATGGATTTCGATATACACAATACATAGGAAAAGCACGGATGGAAATGAAAGCCGGGCTTACCTTTGCATGCATGAATCTGAAAAAACTGGCAAGATTTCTTGGTAAGAACGGATTGCTAAATGGACAAAAGCGAAGATTTCTAAGAAATTTTTGGATACAATTTAACTTTAAAGGAAAAAATGGTGCTGGGATGATCCCAGCACCTAGTTTGTCTACAGTCTGAAGAATCCTGTACAGCAGGATTCTTTCTTGTCTTTTATAAAATAAATCGTTTTGGAATTCCATTTTCATATGGAATCTGTACTTCACCTTGGATCAACGGTTTTAAATATGTCAGTAATTCGTCTTTAATATCATTCCCTTCTTCATTGATCCATTCCATCGGAACTTTCTTTTCATAATTCGCAATCTTTGACAGATCAGAAAGTACGATTTCTACCTGATATGGATCATCTGAAATTCTTCGCACTGCAGACATTTTTCCACTCTTTCCGCGAATCGCACTGACAGCTGCAAATGCTCCAAGATTTCTTGATTCCATGATATCAGTCTCACTTAACATATATCCAGCACATCTCTGAAGGATGTTTAATTCTACAGATCTGACTTTACATCCGATCTTCTCTCCTACCAGTCCTTCCAGATATTTACCGACACCAGAAAGATATTTATGTCCAAATACATCTTCTTTTCCTGATTTTGTTTCTTCTCCAACGTTAATTCCGTCAGCAGTTTTTTACACCTTCACTTACCGCAATAATGATGTTATTTCTTTTTTTAATGCTTCATTTACATCTTCAATAAATCGATCTTCATCGAATGCTTTCTCACAAAGATAGATCAACTGAGGAACTTTTCGCCCTTCGATCCTTGCAAGTGCAGATGCGGCAGTCAACCATCCTGCATTTCTTCCCATAACTTCTACGATCGTTACGGATGGGACATCATAAACAAAGCAATCACACGCAATCTCGGTAAACGCAGTCGCGATAAATTTGGCTGCAGAACCAAATCCAGGGCAATGGTCAGTCTCTCCAAGATCATTATCGATCGTCTTTGGAGCTCCCATTACCTTAATGTCATCAATATTATGTTCTTCACAGTAAACAGACAGTTTATATACGGTGTCCATAGAATCATTTCCACCAGTATATATAAAATATCCTATGTCATTCTTTCTTAAAATACGGATGATCTCTTCAAATTCTTCTGCATTTTCTTTGGGATTCCCCAGTTTCCATCGACAGGAACCAAGTGCCGCTGCCGGTGTGATCGCTAATAGATCTCTTTTTTCTTTTGTGTCACATACTTCATCGAGATTTACAAAATTCTCGTTCAGCACACCTTTAATTCCATTCAGAGCACCATAAACATGACCCACACGTCCACTCTCAATTCCAGCATCGATCACTCCTGTGATCGTCGCATTGATTGCTGCAGATGGTCCTCCTGACTGAGCAACTAGTAAATTCTTCATAAGTTTCTCCTTTATACTTTTATATTTGTTCAATCCCGATTATACCGTATTTCTTTTATTTTTTTCAACTTTTTTGACAAAATACCATATATTTTTACATTTGCTTTTTCTTTACGAATCCCTATTCATCTACTATAATTAACATAAACCGATCCTGAAATCTCATATAAAACATATATTTTCAGGATTTTAATATGACAAAATGGAGGTTTTTGGACATGAATCTAAATTTTATGAAACTTCGTGAACAAATGGAAAATCAAAAGGTTTCTTATTATCTTGTTCCAAGTGAAGATCCACATCAATCCGAATACGTAGATGATTACTTTAAATGCAGACAATACATCTCTGGTTTTACTGGTTCTGCCGGTACCTTTCTTGCTGGATGCGAAGAAGGATGGCTTTGGACTGATGGACGTTATTTTACGCAGGCCGAAGGACAGATCTCTTCTGATATCACATTGATGAAACAAGGGGTTTCCGGTGTTCCTACGATTCTTGAATTTTTGAAAGAACACCTGCAGGAAGGTGATACACTTGGGGTAAACGGCTTTACGATCTCAGCTTCTTACGGGAAAAAAAATCGCAAAACTAGTGAAGCAGCATGGTGCATCTTTTCGTTTTGATCTTCGTTTTGTAGAAGAACTCTGGGCCAAAGATGATCGCCCCGCGATCACAAAATCCACAATTTACCGTCATGATATCAAATACAGTGGAGAACATACTGATTCAAAACTGGCACGTGTCAGAGAAAAAATGAAAGAACTTGATGCCAATGCATTTTTCTTATCCTCTCTTCCTGATATTGCATGGCTTTTTAACTTGCGTGGAGATGACATTGCATGCACTCCATTATTTTATAGTTATGCATGGATCACGATAGACAAATGTTTTCTTTTTCTTCGAAAAGATTGTATTTCAGCAGTTGCTTTTCAACGTTTTAAGGAACACGGCATTTCCATCCTCGATTACACAGAAGTTAGTGCTTTCTTAAAAGACCAACATGAAACTGTTTTGTTAAATCCAGATCTTACAAACTATCTGCATTATAATCTCTTATTCAAATGCAAGATCATTGAAGATAAGAATCCAACAGAACTAATGAAAGCTATAAAAAATGACATTCAGATTGATCATTTGAAAGCATGCCATATCAATGATGGGATCGCTATGACAAAATTTATGTACTGGCTTAAGAAAAACGTCGGAAAAATCCCTATGACAGAACGTATGATCTCTGACCATCTCGAGGAAGAAAGAAAAAAACTACCCGATTACATGGGCCCTAGTTTCGAGACAATCTGTGCTTATAAAGATCATGCTGCAATGATGCATTATCAATCCACTGAAGAATCCGATGTCGATGTCAAAGCTGAAGGTATGCTTCTCATTGATTCCGGTGGACAATATTATGGTGGTACAACCGATGTCACAAGAACTTTTATTCTTGGACCAATTTCAGAGGAAGAAAGGAAATACTTTACACTGGTATTAAAATCTATGCTGACTCTTGCCAATGCAAAATTCCTGTTTGGCTGCAGAGGAAGTAATCTTGATATTCTTGCAAGAGAACCTCTCTGGGAAGATGGCGTTGATTATCGTTGTGGAACCGGACATGGTGTTGGATATTTTCTTGGTGTTCATGAAGGTCCAAACGCTTTTCGTTGGAGATCAAATCCCGAAAATCTTGACGCAGTACTACAGCCAGGTATGGTCATCACAGATGAACCAGGTGTTTATGTTCCTGGAAAATACGGAATCCGTACAGAAAATATGCTGATCTGTAAAAAATGGCAGCAAAATGAATACGGTGCTTTCCTTCATTTCGAACCCCTGACACTTGTACCGATCGATCTTGACGGTGTTGACCTTTCTTTATTTAACGAAAAAGAAAAACAATTGTTAACTGATTACCAGCAGTTCGTATATGATACACTTTCTCCACACCTTAACGAGGAAGAATCTGCATGGCTTCATACACTCACACTTTGAATCTTACAAGAGCCTTTCTTAACAAACAAAATGGCAGGAACTTTTTATCAAGCACCAGTTGTTCATAAGCTGCTGCCGGGCTCATATCAGGATGCGGCAATACAGCGAAACCTTCGGACATAAATTCTGTCGTTTTGAGCTCTTTCATTGCTGCAAACATTTCCTCGCACAAGTCGCGCAGGCCCATACCTGCATAACGCTGCGGAGCTGCTTTAACAACATCAGGCAATACTTCTTCCAAAGCAGTGTTGTTGTCATAGTCTTCTTTAAATTTGATCAAGGTATCGATCAAAGTGCCCCATTTACCTTTAGTAATACCGATAGAGAACAGCATCAGAACAGTAAAGTCAGTTGTCTTCTCAGGAATGATGCCATTGGCAGTAAGATAAGCGGACAAAATGGAAGCAGGTACGCCCATTTTACCCAACCCGTCAGGACCGATGCCCGGAGTGGTGATAGATACTTTGATCGGGTCTAACATGCAGTATCCGTCTTCGATATCACCGAAGCCGTGCCATGCTTCATTAGGATGCAGGACCCAGCATTCCGGTTCGGTAGCCAGGTATTCGGGATTGGCCAGACGAAAAGCAATTTTCTTGCCTTCAGCGTCTTTAACAAAATCAGGCTGCCAGCAGTTAAAGAACCATTCGCCCTGATCGGCAAAGTCTGCATTCAGTTTTGCATCATTGACGGAAGGCTACTGCTTCATGGATCGATTCGTCAGTCAGCGCTTTACCGCCTTTACCATCCATCATTGCTGCTGTGATATCGTTAGAAGCAATAATCGGATAGTTCGGGGAGGTAGATGCCTGCATCATAAAGGATTCATTAAAACGGCTGTGATCGACATTCTTTTTACCTTCACGGATATGAATGAAGGAAGCCTGAGAAAGAGCAGCCAGTAATTTATGGGTGGATTGAGTTGCAAAAACCGTCATATCAGTTGGTTTGTGGTCGGCAGGATTGCCGTACATGGCAAAGCGGTCTTTATAAATAGGATTGAAGCGGGCATAGCCATACCATGCTTCGTCAAAATGCATGCGGTCAACGCTTTGTCCAAGTAATTCTTCAACACGACGGGCATTGTAACACAAACCATCATAGGTGGAGTTGGTAACGATTGCATGTACAGGAGTAGAATCTATATCTTTAGTAATCAAGGAGTTTTCAGAAATAGTTTTCTTGATTGCTTCAGCCTGCAAAGCTTGCGGCGGGATAGGACCGATAATACCGTAGAAGTTACGCAGCGGCATCATATAGTTAGGGATAGCGCCGCTCATGGTCATCGCCTGTTCTATGGATTTATGGCAGTTACGGTCACACAATGCAACCTGATTATGAGTTACGCAAGCCATAAAGATTACTCTGTTAGAGGTAGAAGAACCGTTGGTAACATGATAGGTACGATGAGCGCCGAATACTTTAGCGGCATATTTTTCACTGGCACCGATCGGTCCGGAATGATCAAGCAAAGAACCAAGTTCGCCGACAGAGATCGATAAATCGCTGCGGAACAGATTTTCGCCAAAGAAATCAAAATAAGCACGTCCTGCAGGTGCTTTCATAAAAGCAGTACCGCCGGTATGACCCGGAGTATGCCAGGAATATTCATGCACCTGAGAGAATTTAGCCAAAGCCTTAAACATCGGCGGCAGCAGATTTTTCAAATAAGTATCAATCGCTGCTTCGATACGGCCGGCAATAAAGTTAGCAGTATCTTCATACAACCAGATGAAGTCACTGGTTTCTTTCAATACTTCCAGAGGAATATCAGCAACGTCGGCACGATCTGCAAATAAAAATACAGGTACGTTTTCGGCACGGCTGCGCAGTTTGTTTAAAACATCTTTAGCAGCCTGATGTGTATTGTCTTCTGCCAGATCCCAGTCCAGAAGTATTGCTTGGATCATCGGGTCAGCGACAATCATCATTTCGGCATCGAATGCTGTTGTAGCGGTGAGCACTTCAATTTCATGTTCTCCTAAAACATTACTCAGTTTATCGAGAGCACTTTCATCCAGGGTATTATGATCGCAAAGGTCATGTACCAACAAAATTCTTTTGCCTTTTGTTTTGGAAATAATCAATTTTTTTTCACTCCATTAATTAATTTTTTTAGTTATTCTATGCTAACAGATTGAGTAGTAGTAGAACCATACCTTATCCGGAG
>ENA-OQDL01001283-OQDL01001283.1-human-gut-metagenome-genome-assembly--contig:-NODE-1283-length-12834-cov-6.650665_pt1 | contig 12834 bp, 14 predicted proteins | sample MGYA00242782_ERZ504609 | MGnify/ENA primary metagenome ERZ504609 (study PRJEB26092, sample SAMD00036320) | human gut metagenome | host: Homo sapiens | study: EMG produced TPA metagenomics assembly of... | reverse complement strand
ATACTGTTATATAATCTCTAAAACCAGTGACTATACATTAAATAATCCAGATATGAACTGATTTATATCTCCCGCATTTTTGAATTGTCAAGCAAAAAAAACTGCACATCAGTAAAAAAAGGCTTTATAAAAGAAGAAGTTTCGTGTATTATGTATATCAGAAAGTTATTGTCAAACGACAACGAAGGGAGAGAATTGCATGGGTATTCTGATTCAGGGAGGACGTATCGTAGATGCGGCTACTGACACTGATAAAAAAGGCGATATTTATCTGGAAGATGGCATGATCACCGAGATCGGTGAGAAACTTAAAATAAAAGATAAAAACGACAGAGTAATAGATGCGAAGGGATGTCTGGTAATGCCGGGACTGATCGATCTTCACGTTCATTTCAGAGATCCGGGACAGACACAGAAAGAGGATATAGAGACAGGTTCCCGGGCTGCTGCAAGAGGTGGTGTGACAACGGTTGTTGCAATGCCGAATACAACACCGGTAATTGACAGTCCGGATCGTGTAAATTATGTGCATAATAAGGCAAAACAGCTTGCCGGCATTCATGTGCTCCAGGCAGGTGCCATTACGCAGGGGGAGAAGGGACAGGAACTTTCTGATATCGAAGGAATGGTAAAAGCGGGAATCCCGGCATTATCTGAAGACGGCAAATCTGTTATGAATACCAGACTTTGCAAAGAAGCTATGGAAGTAGCAGAGAAATTCAATGTTCCGATCTTTGCTCACTGTGAGGATATTGATCTGCGCGGTGATGGATGTATGAATGAGGATGAGAATGCGCGGAGACTTGGTCTGCCAGGTATCTGCAATGCAGTTGAGGATGTGATCGCAGCGAGAGATATTCTTCTTGCTAGAGAGACAGGGGCAAAACTGCATCTGTGCCATTGTTCCACAGAAGGTGTTGCGAAGATGATGGAGATTGTGAAGGAAGAGGGATTGGACAATATCACAGCAGAGGTTTGCCCGCATCATTTTATCCTCACTTCCGATGATATTAAATGTGATGATCCAAACTATAAGATGAACCCTCCTCTTCGTACGAAGAAAGATGTAGATGCACTGATCCGAGGACTGAAGGATGGTTCCTTTAAAGTGATCAGTACAGATCATGCACCTCATGCAGTGCCGGAGAAGACAGGCTCTATCCGGAATGCGGCTTTTGGCATTGTGGGAATTGAGACAAGCTTTGCATTGTCTTATACTGCACTTGTAGAAACCGGAATTCTTACAATCTCACAGCTTATTGAGAAAATGAGCTGGAACCCGGCACAGATTCTGGGAAGTGACAGAGGTACACTTCAGAAGGGACATCCGGCAGACATTGTCATTGCAGACATTGATCACGAATATAAAATAGATAAAAATGAATTTGCTTCCAAAGGACGCAACACACCATTTGACGGATGGAAAGTAAAGGGAAAAATTCTCTATACAATCTGTGATGGAAAAGTTGTATACCAGAATGCATAAAAATACCATATCAATATTCAGGAGGAAAGACTCATGATCAACAAACTTATTGAAAACATTAAAAAAACAAACGCTCCTATCGTAGTAGGACTGGATCCGATGCTCAACTATATCCCGCAGCATATTCAGAAGAAAGCTTTTTCTGAACTGGGGGAAACATTAGAGGGAGCAGCAGAAGCTATCTGGCAGTATAATAAAGGAATCGTTGATGCGATCAGCGATCTGATCCCTGCAGTGAAACCACAGATCGCAATGTATGAGCAGTTTGGTATTCCGGGCTTAATGGCATATAAGAATACCATTGATTATTGCAAAGAAAAAGGTCTGGTAGTTATTGGAGATATCAAACGAGGTGACATTGGTTCCACATCTGCTGCATATGCAGTCGGACATCTGGGTAAAGTTCAGGTGGGAAGTAACAGGATCGCAGGTTTTGACGAAGATTTTGCGACAATCAATCCATATATGGGATCTGACAGTGTCAACCCGTTTATCGATGTATGTAAAGAAGAGAACAAAGGGCTTTTTGTACTCGTAAAAACATCCAATCCGTCCAGTGGAGAGTTTCAGGACAGAATCATTGACGGACGCCCGCTTTATGAGTGGGTTGGAGAGAAGGTTGCCCAGTGGGGAGAATCACATATGGGAAATGAATACAGCTATGTAGGTGCTGTAGTAGGTGCAACCTATCCGGAAATGGGAAAAACTCTCCGTAAGATCATGCCGAAAACCTTCATCCTGGTACCGGGATATGGTGCACAGGGCGGAAAAGGTGCCGATCTTGTTCATTTCTTTAATGAAGACGGACTTGGTGCGATCGTCAACTCTTCCAGAGGAATCATTGCAGCTTACAAACAGGAAAAATATGCTTCCTTTGGTGAATTAAATTATGCAGATGCATCCCGCCAGGCGGTAAAAGATATGATCGAAGACATCAGTACTGCTTTAAACAATCGCTAGGAGGCATGAAATGAGCGAAAAGACAAGAGAAATCTGCACTGTTGTAAGTCAGGAGAGCATTGGTGCAGGCATTTACAGTATGTGGATCCAGACTGACAGAATCGCAGCAGATGCGAAACCGGGACAGTTTGTATCTCTTTATACAAATGATAAATCCAAAATTCTTCCCAGACCGATCAGTCTTTGTGAGATTGACAAAGAAAATGGCCGTCTTCATCTGGTTTACAGAGTGACCGGACAGGGAACCGGAACCGATGAATTTTCACAGATGAAAGCCGGAGATACCATTCCGGTACTGGGACCTCTGGGAAATGGTTTTCCTGTAGAGAAGGCTGAGGGGAAAAAAGTTTTCCTTATGGGTGGTGGAATCGGTGTTCCTCCGATCCTGGAACTTGCAAAGCAGATGAAATGTGAGAAAAAACAGATCATTGCAGGATACAGGGACTGTCATACGTTCCTCAGAGAGGAATTTGAGGCGGCGGGAACACTTTATATTGCCACAGAGGATGGCAGTGTGGGAACAAAAGGCAATGTTATGGATGCTATCAGAGAGAATGCTCTGGAAGCGGACGTGATCTATGCCTGCGGACCAACTCCGATGCTTCGTGCAATCAAGAAATATGCCGAAGAAAATGGGATTGAATGTTATATTTCCCTGGAGGAACGTATGGCATGCGGAATCGGTGCCTGCCTTGCCTGTGTGTGCAAATCCAGAGAAAAAGATGCACATAGCAATGTGAATAATAAGAGAATCTGCAAGGATGGCCCGGTATTTCTTTCTACGGAGGTGGAAATCTGATGGATATGAGTGTAAATATTGCCGGCGTAGAGTGGAAAAATCCGGTAACAGTGGCATCCGGAACCTTTGGTTCAGGAGCAGAATTTGCTGATTATGTAGATATTAATAAGCTGGGAGCAGTGACAACCAAGGGCGTAGCCAATGTCCCGTGGGCCGGAAATCCGACTCCGCGTGTGGCTGAAGTTTACGGAGGCATGATGAATGCGATTGGTCTGCAGAATCCTGGTATCGATCTTTTCTGTGAGAGGGATATTCCTTTTTTGAAACAGTATGATACAAAGATCATTGTAAATGTATGCGGTCATGCGCCGGAAGAATATCTGGCAGTGGTGGAACGTTTGGCAGATCAGCCAATTGATATGATGGAGATTAATATTTCCTGCCCGAATGTAAACGCAGGATTCCTTGCATTTGGTCAGGATGCACATCATGTAGAGGAACTTACCGCTCAGATCAAAAAGATTGCAAAACAGCCTGTGATCATGAAGTTAACACCGAATGTCACAGATATCACAGAGATTGCAAAAGGTGCACAAGCAGGCGGTGCAGATGCGGTATCCCTGATCAATACACTGACAGGAATGAAGATTGATATCAACAGGAAGACTTTTGCGCTTGCAAATAAAACCGGTGGTGTTTCCGGACCGATCGTGAAACCGATTGCTGTCCGTATGGTTTATCAGGTTGCACAGGCAGTCAATATCCCGATCATCGGAATGGGCGGAATTTCCTGCGCAGAGGATGCAATTGAATTTATTCTTGCAGGAGCCAGCGCAGTATCTGTGGGTACGGCAAATTTCCACAATCCGGCAGTGACACTGGACGTGATCGATGGAATTGAAGCGTACATGAAGAAGAATGGATTCAATTCCGTAAAAGAGATGGTTGGTATTGTAAAATAAAACAGATACAGGAGGCATAACATAAGATGGAACAGTATAAACAGGAATTTATTGAATTTATGGTAGACAGTGAAGTTCTGAAATTCGGAGAATTCACCCTTAAAAGCGGAAGAAAGTCCCCGTTTTTTATGAATGCAGGCGGATATGTGACAGGTTCTCAGTTAAAGAAACTGGGTGAGTACTACGCACATGCCATTCATGATAAATATGGCGATGATTTCGATGTGCTTTTCGGACCTGCATATAAGGGAATCCCGTTAAGTGTTGTAACTGCAATTGCATTCAGCGAATTATATGGAAAAGAAATCCGCTACTGTTCAGACCGTAAGGAAGAAAAAGACCATGGTGCAGATAAGGGAAGCTTCCTCGGAAGTAAATTAAAAGACGGCGATCGTGTAGTGATGATCGAAGATGTAACAACATCCGGTAAATCCATGGAAGAGACAGTACCGAAGGTAAAAGGTGCGGCTGATGTGGAAATCGTCGGTCTTATGGTTTCTCTGGACCGCATGGAAGTCGGAAAAGGCGGTGTGAAGTGTGCCCTTGACGAAGTCCATGACCTTTATGGGTTTGAAACAAATGCGATTGTTACAATGAAAGAGGTCATTGAACATCTTTATAATAAAGAATATAAAGGAAAAGTAATCATTGACGATACATTGAAAGCCGCAATCGACGCATATTATGAGCAGTACGGTGCAAAATAAGCAAATACAGGTAACAGCGATTTATAAATAAGATATCATGATCTGCGAAAGCAGATCATGATACTGATGAGGACGATTATGAACGAAAAAATTTATAAAACCATGTCTTCCACAGGAGCCTGCAGTCTGACAGTCGGGATCATTGTACTGGCAACGGGAATCGTAACAGGGATCATGATGATCGTAAACGGTGCAAGACTGCTGAAAAAGAAATCAGAGATATTGATATAAAAGGCTTCAGAAACAGGAGAAAACATTGAAAAAAGAAACGAAGCATATCATACGGACACTGGGAACCATTTTGTTTATCCTGTATGTTCTGGCACTGATTTATTTTCTGTTCTTTTCAGAAGAATACGGAAGAGCAGCAATGGAAGAAAGACAGTACAGATATAATCTGATACCGTTTGTTGAGATAAGGCGTTTCTGGGTATACAGGAAACAGCTTGGACTTATGGCGGTAGTTACAAATCTTTTTGGAAATGTAATTGGTTTTCTTCCATTTGGATTTATACTGCCGGTTATTCTGGACAAAATGAGAAGCGGATGGCTGATCGTACTGGCAGGATTTGGGCTTAGTGTTACGGTAGAGGTCATCCAGCTTATTACAAAGGTTGGGTGCTTTGACGTAGATGATATGATATTGAATACAGCAGGGGCGGCTCTTGGATATCTGCTTTTTTTTAATCTGCGATCACCTGAGGAGAAAAATTTATGGCAAAAAGATATAGATATGCGTTTGCAAAGAAAAGAGAGGCACAGCAGGGAAAACTGTCAGCAGTGCTGGCGGCTGTTTCACTGGTTTTATTTGTGACTGCAGTTTTGCTGGCACTTTTTTTTGCAGGGACAATACGGATATATTGTAGGCGGGATCAGTCTTTGCGCAATGCTTCTGTCTGTATATGGATTTGCGATGGGACTGAAAAGCTTTTCAGAAGAAAACCGGACACACAAAGCAGGTATGATCGGCTCTATTGCAAACGGAATCATAATGATCGGATGGCTGGGAATCTTTCTGATGGGAATTTCCGGCTGATTAACAGGGAAGTCTGATAGAAAAAGGAGAAATATAGTTTGGACGAATGGGTTATGGAACGGTATGAACTGGCGAAAGAAAGAATCGCTCAGATACCGGACGAGAAAATGGCAGAAGAACCGTACTGCGATTTTTTTTACAAAAGAAGCAATGTTTTTACAGCAGGTGATTCATGTGATGGACCATGGAATTGCGGGGAAAAATCTTGAAGAACTTCAGGAACAGAATCATGAATTATATCAGGATATTCTGCCCGAAAATTATGAAAATTCTTATGGAAATCCTGCATATGCACAGAAAATGCTGGGAGAATACGGAAAAGTATTTACCTTTCTTTATACAGAACTTCATGGCACGATTGCTTATGCGTTTGAAAAAAAAAGCATGGGATCTTACGGTTGTACTTGAATTGTTTCTGGAAATCTATTCTGCATTTACGCAGGAAGAAATTCCTGCTGAGAAACAGGTGAAAGAAATTCTCATTTCCTATGTGAATGACTACTGCCAGGATATGGTGGAAAATCGGATCAGAGAGGCGATTGATCCTGAGAATAATTTTGTGGTTGAAATGATCATGGATTCTGATCTGAGCAATCTGAGTTATCTGTATCAGTCCGGCGAATATGTATCGGAAAATGAACTGAAAACAGCAGAATTTATGAATTCACTTTCCCAGAGGGAAATTGATGAGATGGCACGTACTTATACAGAAGGCTATCGGATGGGATTTATCACAGGAAGAAAAGATATTACAAAGAAGAAAACGGTTAATATACGTTATCATCTTGGCTTTGAGCGTATGGTAAAAGCGGCTGTTCTTCAATTCCGGGAGATGGGGCTGCAGACGGTTATTTACCGCCATGCACTTCATGCGGTGAACAGACGGAATCAGTTCAGAAATGGATTTACAGGAGGAATTGCAAATCCGCAGTTTGATTATGACCACAGACAGGACAGTGCGCTGTTTCTGGATTCGGATTTTGTAAAGCGTAAACTTCGTGCCATGCAGACTTCTTATGATGAATATGCAGATCTGGCAGATGTACATGGCGGACCGGCTGTGATCGAGACATTTGGAGAGAAGCCGTTTTCACCGGTAAGTAAACCGGAAAGCTGGGCGTTTACAGAAGCACAGCAGAAGCTTCAGCTGGAACTGGACAATGAATCCGGTCAGATTACAAACCGTTATATCAAAGGTGAGGAAAGAAGTTTTACGATCATTGCTTATCCGATACCTGAGATTGGAGAGGATTTCCCGGAAATTTTCCGCGAGATCGTTAAGATCAATACATTGGATTATAAGAAATATCAAAAGATCCAGCAGACGATCATAGATACGCTTGATACCTGTGAATGGGTGGAAATCAAGGGAAAGGGAGAAAATGAGACAGATCTGCTCATTCATCTTCATACATTAACAGATGCGAAAACACAGACAAATTTTGAGAACTGTGTGGCAGATGTAAACATTCCTCTGGGTGAAGTATTTACTTCACCGGTACTTGCGGGAACAGGCGGAATGCTTCATGTTTCAAAAGTATATCTTAACGGACTGCAGTTTTGTGACCTGAAGCTTGTGTTTGACTGTGGACAGGTGATCGATTACAGCTGTTCTAATTTTGAGACAGAGGAAGAGAACCGTAAATATATTGAAGATAATATTCTGTTCCATCATCCGAAACTTGCAATGGGAGAATTTGCAATCGGAACTAATACAACAGCTTATGTGGCAGCGCAGAAATATAATATCGCAGACAAACTTCCGATTCTGATCGCGGAGAAAATGGGACCGCATTTTGCGGTTGGTGATACCTGTTACAGTTGGTCAGAAGATACTCCGGTCTATAATCCGGATGGTAAAGAGATCATCGCAAGAGACAATGAAATTTCCGAGATGCGAAAAGAAGACGTCAGCCTTGCTTATTATGGATGTCACACAGATGTCACGATTCCATATGACGAACTGGGAAGCATCCGTACGATTGATGATGAGGGGGATATGATTTCCATTATTGAAGATGGAAGATTTGTCCTTCCGGGTACGGAAGCTCTGAACGAGCCGTTTGGGGAATAACGGCATTTTCTCATTAATTCCGGAATACAAAAAAATTTATTAGTTCGTTAAAATATTTCTTTGCATTAATTTTATTGACAGAAAAAGGGAATCTTAGTAGAATCTACGGTTAGAGAGGGTTTTGATAAAATCTTTTCTGACCGTACTTTTTTTATCAATAAAATAAAAACAGAGTCCCGGGCAGATAAGTTGTGATCTGTCTGAGAATACTTGAGAAGAAAAGGAGAATAATCATGGCAAAAGTAGGAATTGTGATGGGCAGCGACTCAGATATGCCGATCATGAGCAAAGCAGCAGACATTCTGGAGAAACTGGGAATTGATTACGAGATGAAGATCATTTCCGCACACAGAGAACCGGATGTCTTTTTTGAATATGCAAAAACAGCAGAGGAAAAAGGCTTTAAAGTAATTATCGCAGGTGCAGGAATGGCAGCTCATCTGCCGGGAATGTGCGCAGCAATCTTCCCGATGCCGGTTATCGGAATTCCTATGCACACCACTTCTCTGGGAGGAAGAGATTCCCTTTATTCTATCGTACAGATGCCGTCAGGAATCCCGGTTGCAACAGTCGCTATCAACGGAGGCGCAAACGCAGGACTTCTGGCAGCTAAGATACTTGCAACATCAGATGAGGAAATTCTTGCAAAATTAAAAGCTTACAGCCAGGAATTAAAAGAACAGGTGGAAGCAAAAGACGCAAGATTACAGGAAGTCGGATATAAAAATTACTAAGATAAAATGAGGATAACTCAGATCCATAAACAGGATCAGGGGTAAAAACGGAGGATTATCATGGATTACAAGACCGCTGGAGTAGATATTGAAGCAGGATATAAATCAGTAGAGCTGATGAAAGAGCATGTAAAGAGAACCATGCGTGAAGAAGTGCTGGGAGGACTGGGAGGATTTTCCGGGGCCTTTTCTCTTGCTAAGATCAAAGAAATGGAAGAACCGGTATTATTATCAGGTACAGACGGATGTGGAACTAAAGTAAAACTTGCTATGGTTATGGACAAGCATGACACCATTGGCATTGATGCAGTTGCCATGTGTGTCAATGATATTGCATGTGCAGGCGGAGAACCATTATTCTTCCTTGATTATATTGCATGTGGTAAGAATTATCCGGAAAAGATCGCAGCTATCGTAGGCGGCGTTGCAGAAGGCTGTGTGCAGTCAGATGCAGCTCTGATCGGCGGTGAGACAGCAGAGCATCCGGGACTGATGCCGGAAGACGAATATGACCTGGCTGGTTTCGCAGTAGGTGTCTGCGATAAAAAAGAGATGATCACAGGTGAAGAACTGAAAGCAGGAGATGTTTTGGTTGGTATGGCATCCACAGGTGTTCACAGTAACGGATTTTCTCTTGTCCGTAAAGTTTTTGATATGACAAAGGAATCTCTTGATACTTATTATGAAGAACTTGGAACAACACTTGGTGAAGCACTTCTGGCACCAACCAGAATCTATGTAAAAGCATTAAAGAGCATTAAAAATGCCGGAGTTCGTGTGCACGCATGCAGTCATATCACAGGCGGCGGTTTTTATGAAAATATTCCGAGAATGCTTAAAGAGGGAACACGTGCAGTTGTGGAAAAGAACAGCTATCCGGTACTTCCAATCTTCAAACTTCTTGCTGAAAAAGGCAATATTGATGAACAGATGATGTACAATACTTATAACATGGGACTTGGAATGATCCTTGCTGTAGATGCAGCAGATGTGGACAAAACAATGGAAGCGATCAAAGCAGCAGGTGACACTCCGTACGTAGTAGGACGTATCGAAGATGGTGAAAAGGGAGTGACTTTATGTTAAAAGTCGGTGTACTGGTTTCAGGAGGCGGCACGAATCTGCAGGCTATCCTGGATGCCATTGACTGTGGAAAGATTACAAATGCAGAAGTTTCTCTGGTTATCAGCAATAATCCGAAGGCATATGCGCTGGAGAGAGCAAAGAATCACAACATAGAAGCTGTATGTATTTCCCCAAAACAGTTTGAGAACAGAGAAGAATTTCACAGGGCACTTCTTGCGAAGCTGAAAGAAAGTGGTGTAGAGCTTATCGTTCTGGCGGGATTTCTTGTGGCTATTCCTCCAATGATCGTGGAAGCGTATCCAAATAAGATCATCAATATCCACCCGTCACTGATTCCGTCTTTCTGTGGAGTGGGCTATTATGGATTGCATGTACATGAGAAAGCTCTGGAAAGAGGCGTACGTGTGACAGGTGCGACCGTACATTTTGTTGACACAGGTACAGATACAGGTCCGATCATTCTTCAGAAGGCCGTAAAGATTAAATCTGATGATACCCCGGAAGTTCTTCAGAGACGTGTTATGGAGAAAGCGGAGTGGAAGATTCTTCCGAAAGCTATCAATCTTATTGCCAATGACAAAGTGAAAGTGGTGGATGGAAGAGTAGAAACAGAGGAATTTGATACAGAAGAGTAGATAAAGGAGCAAAAATAAAATGAAAGTCTTGATCGTAGGCAGCGGTGGAAGAGAACATGCCATTGCATGGAGTGTTTCAAAGAGTCCGAAAGTGGATAAAATTTATTGTGCACCTGGAAATGCAGGGATTGCAGAACTTGCAGAATGTGTAGATATCGGTGCTATGGAGTTTGAGAAACTTGCTGATTTTGCTCAGGAGAAAGCAATCGATCTTACCATTATCGGTATGGATGATCCTCTGGTTGGCGGTGTGGTAGATGTATTTGAAGCACGTGGTCTGAAAGTCTTTGGCCCGAGAAAGAATGCAGCTATCCTTGAAGGCTCCAAAGCGTTCTCAAAAGATCTGATGAAAAAATACAATATTCCCACAGCGGCATATGAGAATTTTGATGATCCTGAGAAAGCACTGGAATATCTCCGCACAGAAGCCAGATTTCCAATTGTCCTGAAGGCTGATGGTCTTGCACTCGGCAAGGGAGTACTGATCTGTCAGGATCTGAAAGAGGCAGAAGATGGCGTAAAAGAGATCATGGAAGATAAGAAATTCGGAAATGCCGGAAATACCATGGTCATCGAAGAATTTATGACAGGACGTGAAGTCTCTGTGTTATCATTTGTAGATGGAAAAACTATCCGTACAATGACATCCGCACAGGATCATAAACGCGCTCAGGACGGTGATCAGGGATTGAATACGGGCGGAATGGGAACTTTCTCCCCGAGTCCGTTCTACACAGAAGAGGTAGATGAATTCTGCAGGAAATATGTATATCAGCCGACAGTGGACGCAATGGCTGCAGAAGGACGCCCGTTTAAGGGAATCATTTTCTTTGGTCTTATGCTTACCGCAGATGGCCCGAAGGTATTGGAATATAATGCACGCTTCGGAGATCCGGAAGCACAGGTAGTCCTGCCACGTATGAAGAATGATATCATTGAAGTAATGGAAGCGTGCGTAAATGGAACACTGGACCAGTAGACCTTCAGTTCGAGGATAATGCAGCAAGTGTGCGTAGTACTTGCAAGTGATGGATATCCTGTAAAATATGAAAAAGGTATCCCAATGTACGGCTTTGAAAATTTCAAAGGCAAAGACGGATATTACTGCTTCCACGCAGGAACCAAACTGAAAGACGGCCAGATTGTTACTAACGGCGGTCGTGTTCTGGGAATCACTGCGACAGGCAAAGATTTAAAAGAAGCAAGAAAGAATGCATATGAAGCTACAGAGTGGATTACATTCGCAAATAAATATATGCGCCATGATATTGGAAAGGCAATTGTGAAGCATAAAAAAATATTGATGTTTAAAAATAAACAGGAGACAAGGCTGGGATAAAAGTCCCATTCTTGTCTCCTGTTTTATAGTTGGCAGATACTTCTTCTGTCCAAAAATGATCTCGATGTAATATTTTTTTGAAAGAACGATAGAATCCACATAAATTATTTTGCATAAATAATACGAGCGATTTCCTTTACTTTTCATGCAATCTGTTATAAAATAGAAAAGTGCTGTAAAGCAAAGTTACAGATTGAGATGAATTGTAACGTAGCAGAAACAGCAAGGAGAAAGTTACTGTTCAGCATATGCACAGTAATGGGAGAAATATTATGAACAGGAAAAGTCAGAAAGAGATTCAGGTGACGACACATATGGTGCGCCAGTTTCTGCAGGAGAATGAAGATACCGGTTATCGGGATTTTCACAGCAATCTTCTGCCGGGTGTGGATAATGTTATGGGAATCAGACTTCCGGTGTTGCGAAAATTTGCAAAGCAGCTTTCTGGTATGGACTGGCAGGAATGGTTTGAACAGGCAGATGATCAGTGGTATGAAGAAACGATGCTTCGCGGATTGGTGAGTGCTTATGCAAAGATGGAATGCAAAGAACGCTTAACATATGTGGCAAAATTTGTGCCGGACATTAATAACTGGGCAGTATGCGATTGCTTTTGCAGTACATTAAAAGATGCAGATAAATACCAGGCAGAATACTGGGATTTTATTGAAACGTATTTTACTTCGAATAAAGAATACGAAGCAAGATTTGCGGCAGTCATGCTTCTGGGACATTTTGTGAAGCGTGAATATTTGAAAGAGAGTATCAGACGTCTGGAGAGTATCACTCAGCAGGGATATTATGCAAAGATGGCAGTGGCGTGGGCAGTATCTGTATATTTTGCGGCATTTCCGGATGAGATGCTGACATATTTGCAGGACGGTCACAAACTGGATGAATTTACATATAAGAAATCACTACAGAAGATCACAGAGTCTTATCGTGTTGATAAGGAAATAAAAAGATCATAAAAGAAATGAGACAGAGAGGATAAAATAATGGGAATCAGACAAAGAAGAAGCAAATCAAGGAATTACAGAACAGAGAGACAGTATTTAGTTGCATATCTCACAGGC
>ENA-OQDL01001281-OQDL01001281.1-human-gut-metagenome-genome-assembly--contig:-NODE-1281-length-12841-cov-2.333569_pt1 | contig 12841 bp, 13 predicted proteins | sample MGYA00242782_ERZ504609 | MGnify/ENA primary metagenome ERZ504609 (study PRJEB26092, sample SAMD00036320) | human gut metagenome | host: Homo sapiens | study: EMG produced TPA metagenomics assembly of... | reverse complement strand
GCTGTCCAGATCCCAGACACCGCTTTTTCGAGCGCCGAAGGCACCGGCATCGCAGGCAAACCATACAGCCTGTCCGGCTTTTAGCTGGGTGACGCACAAATCTTCCAGTTCTTCCTGCGACAGGTGGAGGGCTTCCATATCGGAGCCGGCCATATTTTCAATGCCGTGGAAGCGAATGAGGCGATGGAGGGGCTTATCCGGCGTCGGTTCATGGATGACCGGCACATAATCACGAAGGGATATGCCGACGTACTTTCGGTAAAATTCCTGAGGCGTCAGATTCCGTTCTTCGTGATAGACCTTATCCTTGTCGCGGTAGGCAAAGTCAAAGGTTTGGACGGGCTCGCCAAAGGCGATGCATTCGGCCTTATAAATTTCAGCCAGCATCTCCTGTTTGCGTCCATAAGGATTTTTTCCGGCCAGGACTAATTCCCGCAGCTCCCTGGCATCCTTGCGCAAAAGGCGGTTCATCAGGCCTACGAAGCGGTCGGTGTGATCGGACTGGTACGATTCTGGCTGGACCTGTTTGGGAACGACGCCGTATTTTTCGATGAGGTCGACGGCTTCCGTCCAGTAGCCGCCGTCAGTCATGCCGCGCAGGACATACTGCATAGCCATGTCCTTAATCGGTTCATGGGCATTTTCAATGACCATTTCCAGGAAGTTGTTTGCCGTTTTCTAGTTTATCATAAAAAAGACAGGTAGTTCTGCGACAGTTCAAACGCATCCAACCGGCAGGTTTCGGCCACCTTTCCCGAAGGATATTGAGGGCGGCAAAGAGCCAGCAGCGCCCCGATTTCTGTTGGGCGTAATCCCCCGGGTCAAAACTTCGACGGAAAAGGCTCCCTTTAATTTCGCTCCCGCTGTGGGAACGTAGGCCAGGTCTGCCATATCGGTCTTCGCCAGGGCCGACTGAAGGACCTGAGCCTCTTTATTCGAAGCATAGGATTGGCGAAATCCCTGTAATACGTCTTTCGTAATCTCTTTCATAGCCTGCCTCCTACTTCTTCAAGGTATAGGCCCGTTTGGCGATTTCGATGACCGTTTCGCAGGCTTTGACCAAAGACTCAATGGGAAGGTATTCGAAACGGCCGTGGAAGTTGGCGCCGCCCGTAAAGAGATTGGGGCACGGCAGGCCTCGGAAAGAGAGCTGCGCCCCGTCGGTACCGCCGCGGATGGGAGCCACTTCCGGTGTGACGCCGACGGCTTCCATAGCCGTTTTGGCCAAGTCGACGACATCCATATGGCCGTCTTCAATTTTTTCCAACATGTTATAGTAGACGTCCCGTTCCCCGAGGTCGACCGTCCCTTGGCCGTACTTGTCGGTAAAGAGCGCTGCCATCTGCCGCAAGAAGGCCTTGCGCTGTTCAAAGCGCGTCCGGTCATGGTCGCGGATGAGGATGTGCATGGTGCACGTTTCGACGTCGCCGTTCAGTTTATAGACGTGGAAGAAGCCTTCGTGGCCGTCGGTGTATTCCGGTTTTTCCCCGGCCGGCAGGAGCTGCTGCCATTCGGCGGCCATGGTCAGGGCGTTTTTCATCTTGCCCTTGGCATCGCCCGTATGGACACTGCGGCCGTGGAAGGTAATGGTCCAATTGGCAGCGTTGGAGTTTTCATATTCAAGGCCGCCCAATTCGCCGCCGTCGACGGTGTAGGCAAAGTGAGCGCCGAATTTTTCGACGTCGAACAAGGCCGCACTGCGCCCCGTTTCTTCATCCGGCGTAAAGCCGATACGAATCCGGCCGTGCTTGATGTCGGGATGCTGCCGGAGGTATTCGACAGCGCTGACGATGGCCGTGACGCCGGCCTTGTCATCGGCACCGAGGAGGGTCGTGCCGTCGGTGAACAAGATGTCCTGACCCTTATATTTGAGGATTTCCGGGAAGGATTCCGTCGAAAAGACGATGCCCTTTTCTTCATTCAAGACGATATCCTTGCCGTCGTAATGGTCTTTGCGGACGACTTTGATGTCCTTCCCCGAGGCATCGGGGCTGGTATCGACGTGGGAGATGAAGCCGACGACGGGGCCGTCGACGCCGTTGGCCGGCAAGGTGGCCATGACGTAGCCGTGTTCGTCTATAGAGACGTCAGAAAGGCCGAGGCCCTTCAATTCTTCGGCTAAGGCTTTGGAAAAGACGAGCTGGCCCGGTGTACTCGGGCAGACGGCGTCATTTTCTTCGTCCGACTGGGTATCAAAAGAAACGTATTTCAAAAAACGATTGATCAATGCATCGCGATGGAGCATGGTAACACTTCCTTTTCTGTACTATTCTTTTATTATAACAAAAAAGAAGGATCGCTGCATTAAGGCCGACCCGGCCTTTCCGCGCAATCCTTCTTTCCATCGGTCCTGCCATAAATTATAATACTTTGACTTGCTGATTCTTTTCGCCGAACTGTTCCATCAAGAGATGTTTAATCGTTTCCCGATCGGTCCCCTTTTCTTCTTCCTGCTTGATCAGTTTATACGCTCCAAATAAAGGCGACGGGCCGATTTCAGAGCTGAAGAAGCCGATGCCCTGGTTCCAGGCGATGAGCTCGAAGACATCGTCTAAGGCCCGGGAGTCGATGCCGTGGATGTAGGCTTTGACCAGTTCCCGCACGGCCTGACGACGGCGGCCGGCGCCGACGGCATTGGCCAGGGACAACATGAGGCGCATTTCATAGGGCAGGTAATGCCGTTCGTCGTTCCATGTTTCATCCCAAAATTCAACGGCAATGCGGCCCAGATTCTTATCGATGATGGGGAAATTCAAGAGGGCTGCCGGACCGAAGGGCTTCTTCCCCGACGGTGCCTTGGCTTCACGGCGGTAGAACCAGATGTGGTATTCATGGGGCTGTACCGCTTCGACATGGTATTCAAAACCCCGGTCGGTCATGGCTTCATAGAGGGGATACGGTTCAAAACTCTGAATCAGATGGAGTCCGCTCCCGGCTTCGACTTGGTCGGCTTGTTTAAAGAGGCCCTGGGAAAAATTGCCCTTGGCCTGACGCAGATCGATGACCTTAAACTGTTCTTTTTTATCTTTCCATTCGTTATACATAGGAATACCTCCTGACGTAATCTTTGGGATCGTTCATAAGCTCTCGCTTGATGATCTTATCCTACCAGATTTTTCGCAGGAGGTACGTTGCTTTTCTAACGCTTTTTGATTTTTATTTTCAGAAACAGTTTTCCTGTCGGAGCGAGCTGACTCGAGCGGATCAAAACAGACTTGCGCTCAATCTGCCCCTGATTCCGTCAAACCGGCTCGGCTCTTTGCACTTGCCAAGTCATCCCTCATCCATATCAGCCAGCGAATATCCTTACTCAGCCGGTACTGCAAGAGGTATCCTTCATAAGAGGTCAGCAGCAACCGCGAGGCCCTTCCTGCTTCGTCCTCCGGAATCCCCGACTGACGAAGGACGGTTTGAAATAAGACCCGTATCTTTTCCAGTCCCTGCAAAAAAGCCGCGGCCAAATCCGGTTCGATAAAGGCGATTTCCATGCCCAGCACGGAAAAGGGACAGCCATAAAAACGGCCGCCTTCGGCCTCCTCTATCATAGTCGCTGACACCTTTCGTATAAAAGGTTCCCAAGCCCCTTCCCGGTCGGCGATGTCTTCCATCATGCCCAAGACCCGGTTTTCATAAAATTCCGCAGCGGCAAAACCGACGTCTTTTTTAACGCTTGAAATAAAAATAGAACGAGCCCTTGGTCACACCGGACGCCGTCAAAATATCCTGGACACCGGTTGCCACATAGCCCTTTTCCCAAAACAGGCCGGCAGCCTGTCGAATGATTCGTCTTTCGTTTCTTCACCTTTCGTCATAACGCGTCCCTCCTTTGCTACTATACAAAAAATAGAGCGGGAATGCAATACAGGTATTGACAAAATAAACCAAACGGTCTATAAATAGACCAAGTGGTTTATTTTTTATCAGAAAGGAATCTGCTATGACTACCTCCCCGTCTCTGCTTGCTGAAAAAATCTATCAACAGGCCCTGCTTTCCGGCTACGACGACTGCGGCATCATCGCCATCGACGAGATGGATGAATACCTGGAACGCTTCCAAGAACGACTGGAAAAGGAACCGACGAGCCGTCCCTTTTATCAGCGCATCGAAGGCGCCATGAATACGAAACAGCGCTTTCCCTGGGCCAAATCGGTCATCATTTGTACGTGGTGGCTCGGCCGGTACCGCCTGCCCGAGTCCCTCGAAGGGAAATACGCCCGGGCCTTCTTTCTCGCCCCGCAGGTCTCTCTCGACGACGAGGGCCTTCGGAAGAAGGACGCCTTTACGGACTGGCTGACGGCAGAAGGCCTGCGCTGGGAAGGCGGCGAAAAAAGCTCCCACCTTCAAATCGGCGGGCTGCGCCATGCCGCCAAGAAAGCCGGTCTGGGAATCATTCGTAAAAATAACTTTCTCTACACCGAACAAGGCTCCTTCGTCATGCTCGAAGGCTTCGTCATCGATGAATCCTGTGAGCTCCGCCAACACCATGGCCTAAAGCCCTGCTCTCCCCAATGCCGCCTCTGTCAGGATCACTGCCCGACAGGTGCCCTCTCGGCCCCCTTTACCATGAACCCCTTGAAATGCATCTCTTTTTGGAATACCTTCGGGAAAAGCCAACTGCCGCCTGCGCTGCCTGAAAAAGCTATGGGGTCTTGGATTGTCGGCTGCGATGCCTGTCAAAATGCCTGTCCCTACAACAAGATTCCCGCAGCCAAACCGGAAAAGGAGACTCCGGAAAAAGTAAACCTCGCCCTGCCCTGGCTGGACCCGGAAAAGCTGAAAACGGCGCCGGATTCCGTCTTACGAGATGAGATCCTGCCCTTATGTGATAACCATATCCAACCAAACGAAGTCGATACCCTGCGGTGCAGTGCGGCCCGTTATCTTCGGAATCAGCCAAATCTGTAAGGATTTACAGCTCCTCTTTCACGCGGTATACGAGGATTTTTTCTTTCGCATCGCCGCCAAAGAGGTCGCTGCAGTCGATCGGTTCTTCTGCCACGAGGCGCAGGTGGTGGCTCAGAAAATCTTCCACGTCTTCATAAGGATAGTAAAAGAAGATTCGCAGCCGCCGCGGCCGGCGCTGAAGGGAATCGAAGATCTTCCCCAAGACCCTTTTCAGGGTGTGCAGGGCGAAGGGGTTGAAGAAGAAGCAGCAGTCGGCTTCATCAGGCAGGTCATACACCGCTGCATCGGCCAGGATAAAGGACACCTTGTTTCGAGCTGCCGGACTCTCGGCGTTGACCAGAGCCTTCTGCCACAATCGTTCGTCGTATTCAATGCCGATAGAGCGGCACCCGGTCTGATACGTCATAAAGATACTGACCCGCCCTTTGCCGCTACCGTAGTCGATAAGGGTATCCTTCTTCTTGATTGAGCCGCTGTTGGCCAATTTTTCGAGGACGCCGTAATCCGTCGGCTCATAGGGATGATGCTCGCCGTCAGCGTGACTGTCGTCCCGGCCGGCCGTCTTGATTTGTAAAAGTTGTTCCCATTCTTGTTCCGTCATGTCCCTGTCTCCTTTTCAATGCCTTTTCTACCATTATACACCATCATCATTTTTACACAGCCCTTACCGGTTCATCACAAAACATTGATGACGTCTTGATAAAATGGGTTGAAATATGCAGGAGGTGCATGATTACTATGAAAAAACAATGGAAACGCTGGCTCGCTCTGGGGCTGACCCTTACCGCCATAGGAAGCATGGCCCTGAGTGCCAAGGACGTCGATGCGACGGCCTACATCGTCCATGCTGATGCCTATCAGCTCCCGTATAAGGGAAATGAAAAAGCCTTTAACCATCACATCAACCCCGGTTACGGCTCGGCCCTGGCCCTGAAATCGGTCAAAGCCGACGGCACGATGGAATTCTACGCCATCACCGACCGCGGCCCCAACGGCGACATCCCGACGTACGTCAAAGACGGCAAAAAGATGTCCGGGAAATTCTTCCCGACGCCGAACTTCACGCCCAGCATCGGCATCATCAAAGTTAACCCGGCAAAAGACCGAGCTGACATCATTGCGTCCATCCCCTTAAAAGTAAACGGCAAGCCCATCAGCGGCAAACCGATTCCGTCGGGCCTGACGGGCTCGACCAATGAAGTCGCCCTGGACTTCAAGATGAATGATCTCGGTACCGATCGAAACGGTCTCGATACGGAAGGCCTGGCCCTCGATAAGGACGGCAACTTCTGGATCAGTGACGAATACGGTCCCTTCATCGCTAAAGTCGATAAAAAAGGCAACATCCTTGAAAAATACGGCCCCGGCATGGGCCTCCCCAAAATCTTAGCCGACCGCGTCCCCAACCGCGGCAGTGAAGGCCTGACAGTCGATGAAAAGGGTCGCGTCTTCGCCCTCATCCAAAGCCCCTTAAACGTCGACGGCAAAACGGCCAAGACGGCCAAATACACGCGCATCGTCGAATTCAATCCGGTCACGAAAGAAACGACCATGTATGCCTATCCCGTCGACACGGGCTATAAGAACACCGGCGCTGCCAAAATCGGCGATATCACGTCCATCGGCAAGGGGCAGTTCCTCATGATCGAACAGGGCAAACAGCACGGCGAAATGCAGAACCTGATTTACAAAGTAGACCTCAACGGCGCAACGCCCATTGCCGATAACGGCGATCTCGAATACGGCCGCCTGGACGGCAAAATCGTACCGGCGAAGAAGGAACTCGTCCTCGACCTGCGTGCAGAAGGCTGGAACATCGAAAAAGCCGAAGGCCTGGCCCTCTTGCCGGACCGCAAGACCATTGCCGTCGTCAACGACAATGACTTCGGCATGGACATCGATGTCAAAGATTCGGCCGTCGCCGATCCGGAAGTTTCGGACTACACCTACGACAGCGACAAAAAAGCCATGATCTACAACAAGGACAATAAAGTCCATAAGGTCAAGATCAGCCTCAAGAAAAACGCTCCGACGGAACAGGAAAGCCAGATCTGGTTCTTCACCTTACCGAAAGCCTTATAAGAAAGAATCAGCCGCCTCCAAAACGGGTGAGATGAAAAACGCAGCCGCGTCATGTGGCTGCGATTTTTTTGTGTCCTCCTTAAAAGGCCGGAACTCATGAGCCCCGAAGGAGACCGCCGCATAAACGAAAAGAATGTCCCCCTCCCCCAAGGGCGTTATCCCCGGCCGGCGTCTTTTACGAGAAACAAGGCCCTGACAACGCAAAAAAAGACCACCCGTGGCTGAGTGGTCTTGATGAATACCTTGACAGAGAAGGATTAGAATACGAATACGAACTGGGCACGCGTCAGTTCTTCCGGATCTTTGCCGTCGCCGTCTTTCACTTTCGAAGCGAAGGACTGCCCGACCTGGAACTGAGCATTTTTCGCAAAGGTATAGTCGATGCCGACGCCCCAGGATTCGAGATTATCCAATTTGCCGATCCGTCGCCAAGAGCTGGTGGCGCCCATAGCCCCTACCGCATAGGCACCGTCCTGCGCATTGATGTATTCAACCCAAACATCCCATGTCTTGGGCGCAGCCATGACGGCCTTGCCATAGGTCAAGCGGCCGATCCAAACGCCGGCCGAATCTTCGTTGCCCCGTGCCGTAGAGATGGCCTTTTCGTAGCTGACCCGTTCGTAGTTAGCGAGGAGCTTCCAGTTCCGGCCGAAGAGGAAGTTTGCATAAGCCCCCCAGAGATCATCGAGGTTGGTGTCCTGGAAGGAGTTGTAGTACGTACCGACAGCCATGCCGTTGCCGAAGGAACCTTCGATGAGACCGTAACCCGTCTTGGCGCCTTTCACCGTGTCGGACCCTGCCAGACGGCCCTTCTTTAATTTACCGTAACCGGCCGCAGCATTGAAGCCGTCGCCCTTGTACGCCAATTCCGCGCGGTCGAAGATATCGCCATAGTTATAGCCATAGGAGTTGTTGCCGCCGAGGACATATCGGTCCGTACGACCGACGCTGAGGTTCCAAGCGTTGCCGCCGAAGTTATAGTCGACTTTAGCGATATCGGTCACGATATCATTTTCATCTTCAGCTGCGCCATTATCCGCGAAGGAGTGGTAACTGCTGCTGATACCGTACGTAACCTTCGTGCGGTCGTTAACCCTGGCGTTAGCGCGGAGGCGAATACGATAATCCCAAGATTTATCGTTTTCTTTATTGTTTTTCTGATAACGATACCGAAAACGAGCGTCACCGGTCAGTTTCACGCTGCCGACGCGGTTTTCGAGAGCACTGACGCGAACGCCGAGGCTGTTCAGTTCGTCAGCGAATTCATCAGCCAATTTGTTGATGAGGGCACGCTGTTCAACAGAAGCTTTGTCCATGTGAGCCATAGCTTTGGCGACCATTTCAGCGGCTTCGTAACGAGTGATGTTGCGCTGGCCCTGGAAATGTTCACCGTCAACACCCTGGATGATGCCGGCGTCAGCCAATTCTACGACGGATTTGTAAGCCCAGCTGTCGGACGGTACGTCGACAAACGGGTTAGCTGCGAAAGCACAAGTTGCGCCAACGGCCATGGTTGCTACGAGAGCTGCTAATACTTTGGATTTCATGAGTATAACCCCTTTTCGATAAGATGAAGTTTCTGTAAGCCTTACACCGTTACGGGCGAGTGTCGAAACGTATTCTTCAAGGGTTCATTGGCGAGTTGTCCTAGTTTCCTCTCTTTTACTGCCTTGAATCACACTGTTTGTCGGCTCTATCGGGCGAGTGCTGCCTGCCTGCGCACCACACTCACTGTAATTATTATACATTTTAGTTTTTACCCTGTCAAAGTAACGTCCTTTGTGAAAAACTTCTTTATTTTTAAACATTCGCTTAATTAAGCCGTTTTATTTTGTGAATTTACGAACTTTTTACGATTTTCAGCCTATTAATTTTACATATCCATTCATTTTACGTTTATTTATTCACTTTATGCAATATTTGTCATTTTCGTATGCATAGTAAGAAAGCCTTTCATTTTTTTACAATTTTATTTCGTTTCACTCAGGCCACACCGCCTCATTCAGGGGCTGACATATCCGCCTCTCTCCAAACAGAAAAAAAATCGCCCTTTGAGAAGGTATCTCGCTTCTTAAAGGGCGTTCTCGATTATGGATTCTGCTGCAGGCTGCTGCGGAGCTCGGCGATTTCGTCGGCTAACTTCTGTTCTTCCGCTTCATTGCGCTCGATGGTCAGGGTAAAGACCATGCCTTCATCGGCCCCTTCGGGCAGGAGTTCGACGGGAAATTGGAGTTCATGTTCATCGTCATTCAAGATGATGTAAGCTGTCTGTTCCGTAATGCGGTCGATGCTTCCGATGAGTTCTTTTTTCATCATTCATGCTCCTTTTCAATGCTGTACGACGAACCGTCGGTCTTAATGGTAATGACGCCGTTGCGGTCCGTTCTGTATACGTCGACATGATATTTCTGAAGGGTCTTCAAGGTCGGTTCATGCGGGAATTTATAGGAGTTATTGACGCCGCAGGAAATGGTCGCCGCCTTAGGGGCTACGGCCTTCACGAAGGCATCGGACGACGACGTCTTGCTGCCGTGGTGACCGACTTTTAAGATGTCGGCCTTGATGTCCTCCTTGAGGAGTTGCTGTTCCACTTCTTTCTGGGCGTCGCCGGTGAACAGCATGGAGAACTTGCCGTAGGTCAGCTTGCCGACGATGGAGTTATCGTTGGTCAAGCCGCTTTCCGACACACCGGCCGTGTTCTCTTTAGTAAAAATCGTGCCCGGCGAGAGGACCGTAAAGACGACGTCACCGCCGAGGGTCAGACTGTCACCTTTCTTCAACACCTTGTAAGGGATCTGCTTAGCCTTGATGTTCTTTAAGTAATTGCGGTACATGACCGTGTTGGCCACCTGACCGTTATCGTAAATCTGCTTGATCTTAAAGGCCTTGAACAGGGCTGCCATGCCGCCCATGTGGTCGCCGTGAGGGTGGGTGATGATGATGGCGTCGAGTTCTTTTACGTTGCGGGCTTTCAGCTGCTGGACCAATGAATCGCGGCTGTCGACGTCGCCTGTGTCGATGAGCATATTTTGGCCCTTATACTGGATGAGGGCTGCGTCGGCCTGGCCGACGTTCAGGACCGACACCTTCAGGTCTTTATCAGAATCGGTCAGGGACTGGACGGCACTGGCGCCGGACGAAGCCATGGACGTAAGGCTGTTGGCACAGCCGGCCAAGATGAGCATACAGGTCAATAACAGGGTTACGGGAAATAATAAAAATCTTCGTTTCTTCAACTTACTTGCCTCCAATTAAAGGCTGCTGCAAAATAGGCAGGGCCAGATTTTCTTCGAGGTCTGCTAAGACCCTCGGTACGGCATCGGCCGTTTCCATGGGCGTAAAACCGTAAGGGCCGCGGTCTTTCCGGCAGGCGTCACCGGCGGCACCGTGGAGATAGACGCCGGCACAGGCGGCACTGCAGAGGTCGCTCATGCCCTGATGGGCCGTCATAGAGGCGATCATGCCGGTCAGGATATCGCCCATGCCGCCGCAGGCCATGCCGGCATTGCCCGTCGGGTTGACGTAGACGTTGCCCGTCTTGGCCGATACGATAAGGGTCGGCGCCCCTTTGAGAACCAGGTTGACCTTCCATTCTGCCGCAAAGGTCCGGGCCGTTCCGATGAGGTCCGCTTTGGTGTCATCCAGGGATAATCCGCTGAGGCGGGAAAATTCCGCCAAGTGGGGCGTTACGATGATTCGATATCCCATGGCGGTCATGAACGCTTTTTCACCGGCCAAGAGATTCAGGGCGTCGGCATCGAGGACGACGGGGCACGTTCGTTTCCGGCTAAGACGAGCTTCAAGAATTTCCCGCGTCCGGTCGTCCTTTCCCCATGCCGGGGCCCATGGCCAGGACCGACCAGTTTTTGGCTTTTCTTCGATGATTGCCTCAGCGTCGTCTGCCGTAAAAGCAGTTCGCCGGTGCCGACGCTTTTTGACCATGACTTCCGGCTGGACGCCGATGCAGTAGGGCCCGACCTTACCGGGCACGCGGAGAAAGACTTTTCCGGCACCGCTGCGGACGGCTCCTGTGGGCGGCCATGAGGGCGGCACCGGCCATTTGGCTGCTGCCGGTGACGACGGCAATCGTTCCCGTGACTGCCCTTGTGACTGTCGGGACTGCGGGGCACGACGATTTTCAGCGATATTCCGACTGCTGCAGTAAATAGACGGCATCGTCGTTGGCACCGTATAGGAGCGGCCCGGGTCATGCCGATGGAATCGACTTCGATATGGCCGGCGCAGGCCCGTCCGGGATAGAGGGAAAGGCCTCGTTTCAAGACACCGAAGGTGACCGTCATGTCGGCAAAGAGGGGGCCGTCTTCCTCATCGTCGCCATGGCTGACGACGCCCGTATCGGCATTGACGCCGGTCGGCATGTCGACGGCGATGACCGTCACCGCCCCGACGGCAGAGGCCACGTTGATTTCAGCGACGATGGACGATACGGGCTGGCGCAGGCTGCCGTGAAAGCCCGTGCCGACCATGGCATCGATAACGATGGACGAGGCGTGAAGCCGTTTTCGCAAGAGCTGCCAATCGTCTTGGCTTTCCGGTGCCGAAAGGAGGAGACACGTTTCGTCATCAGCCAGTTCCCGTAAGGTATGGAGGTGCTGACGCGCTTCGTCGCTGTACCCCTCTTCTTCGCCTAAGATGTAGACATAGGCCCTGGCTCCGGCCGCTAAGATATAGCGGGCGATGACGAAGCCGTCACCTCCGTTATTGCCTGTGCCGCAAAAGATAACGACGTCCTTGCCGTCCCACCCTTCGATCCATTTTTCGGCCCGCTCGGCAACGGCTCGGCCGGCATTTTCCATCAAGACGGCCGGTGCGATGGCGTATATTCCGTGCATGGCTTCATAATCCATTTGCCGCATCTGAGCGGCTGTATTTATTTTTTTCATGGCCTGGCTCCCTTCTAACTTCTAATTCATATAGTGCTTCGCCCTTACAGGACGACGAAAGCGACGGCATAATCCCCGTCATGGGCGATGGACAGGGACGGCGGCTGACAGCTTTTTTCCCGCACGCGTCGGCATAGAAGCCGTAAAAGTGGAACTGCGGCGCCCCCAGTTCATCGTGGACGACTTCGACGTCGGTCCATTTTCCCCGGCGAAAGCCCGTCCCCAAGGCCTTGAACAAGGCCTCTTTGGCCGCAAAGATACCGGCCAGGGACTCCGTCCGCCACGACGCCCCCTTTTTGGCAGTAAGCCAGTTCCCCTTCCGTAAAGAAGCGATTCAGCGACGTGCCGTGACGCCGCACCAAATCGTCCATGCGGCTGATTTGTACTATATCCGTCCCACAGCGCATAATTCCTCCAAAAAAAGAGCCGCAATCCCCTCAGGAACTGCGGCAACGTAAACTACCACTTCTGCATTCGGATACAGACGCCCAGCCCTTCCAGCAAGACCCGGAAGGTCGTAAAGGACACGGTCATATCATCGTGAAGGCCGTGGGCTACTTTATAAGAAATCGTAACAGTTTGATGCTGGTAATCGTACCGAAAGCCATGTAAATTCGTTTCAAAGGTATATTTCGGTGCCGGAATGGAAAACTTCGGCGGCTTCTCGACTTCCAGCCCGTGAATGAGCCGCTCCAAGGTCACTCGCTTGGGCAGTTCAGACTGCAGCATTTCTTCGGTAAAGCTATCCAATACAGACATGGATCCCCCTAGTCTTCTTCGTCGAAGAAGTGCTGATGAATGGCTTTGACCGCCGAGTCGACGACTTCTTCCGCAATGAGGCAGGTAATACTGATTTCCGACGTAGAAATAATTTCGATGTTGATGTCATTGTCGCTGAGGACGCCGAACATACCGGCAGCAATGCCCGGGTGACCGGCCATACCGGCGC
>ENA-OQDL01001277-OQDL01001277.1-human-gut-metagenome-genome-assembly--contig:-NODE-1277-length-12873-cov-4.256473_pt1 | contig 12873 bp, 14 predicted proteins | sample MGYA00242782_ERZ504609 | MGnify/ENA primary metagenome ERZ504609 (study PRJEB26092, sample SAMD00036320) | human gut metagenome | host: Homo sapiens | study: EMG produced TPA metagenomics assembly of... | reverse complement strand
ATTCTAATACCGAAGAGACACAGGAGGTTGTAGGACGTTGGATTCAGGAAAAAGAAAACGAATCCGGATACTGGGAAAGATATTATTTATATTATATGTAATATTTATTGTATATTTCCTGCTGTTCTCTGATTGGTATGGACGTACAGGTGAGATGATGGGAATACCATTATAATTTGGTACTGTTTAAAGAAATCAAAAGATTCTGGCAGTATCGTGAGCAGGTGGGATTCTTTGCAATGTTCACCAATTTATTTGGAAATGTGATTATATTTATTCCGTTTGGATTTTTCCTCCCGATGGGAAGCAGGCAGAGAAGTTTTATTGCAACGGCATATTACAGCTTTGTACTGAGCCTGTGCGTGGAAGTCTTCCAGCTTATTACAAAGGTGGGGAGCTTTGATGTAGATGACCTGTTACTGAATACCATCGGTGGAATTTGCGGATATCTATTATTTGCAATATGTGCGGCAATAAGGAGAAGACATGCTGGGAAAAAAACCTAAGAACAGAAGATGATAGAATTAAAGCGGTAGCGAAAGCCCGTAAAAAAAAGCGGAAAAAGATGATCAAAACGAAATATGGACAGAAAGCAGTCAGACACTCCAAAAGGGGTGTCTATTCCTGTACTTATGCAGTGGTGATTGCATTTCTGGTGATCGTGATGATTCTTTTTTCATTTTTAAATAAAGGAAATGTCAATATATTGATCGGATTTTTCGGACTGGGAACCTGTGCGATGGCAGTAATTGGAATCTGGCTTGGCATGAAAGGATTCAGAGAACGCGAAAAGATTTATACAACATGCAAGGTGGGAATCACGGTAAATGCGGTATTTCTCGCCGTTATGGTTGGATTATTCGTCAGGGGGCTTATGTAGAATGATAGAAGAAAGATATGAACTGGCACTTGACCGTATCCGTCTGATGCAGACAGAAGATACGGTGAAAGAGCCTTACAGAGATTATTTTAAGAAGATGGCAGAGTTCGTGCTTATGCTGGACGAACTGAGAGATGAACTTCTGGACGGAAGGTATCAGAAATTTACGCTGGAAGAATTAAGAACATGGAACAGACGGCTGTATCAGGATGTTTTGCCGGAGCAGTATGAAGAAAGTTATGCGAATCCGGATTATGCGTGTAAGATGTTTGGAAAAGAATCAGGACAGATTCTTGGGATGTTATATGCGGAACTTCGTGGGGCAGTCGTTTATGTTTTTGAGGGAAAGACGGAATATCTGGCAATTTTGTATGAATTATTGATTGAAATATATAACCAGTTCGAGGATACACCGGATGCAAAAACAGCCCGTGATATTTTTTACTGGTATGCAAGTGATTATTGTGATGTATTCCTTGCGGATCGTATCAGAGAACAGATCCTGCCGGAAGAATCCTTCGCAACAGATCTGATCATGAACAGTGATCTTAAAGATCTCAGATATCTGTATCAGTTTGGAGAGTATATCAGCGAAAACGAATGGAAGACAGCGGAGCATCTGAACCGTCTCCCGGAAGAGACCATCCAGAAGATGGCAGATGTCTATTCGGAAGGATACCGCATCGGATTCGTAAATACCGGAAAAGATCTTTCGAAGAAATCGGTAGTGAATATCCGTTATATTCTTGGATTTGAACGTGTAGTAAAGAAAGCGATAGAGAACTTTGAAAAAATGGGATTTAAAACCGGTCATCTATCGTGCAGCGGTCAGTGTGTTGACAAAGAGACAACATTACAAGATCGGATACTGCGGAGCAGTGGCAAATAAGCAGTATGAATACGATCATAAAGATGATCAGGCAATCTTCATGGATAAGAAGTACCTGGAGCGCAAACTGGAAGTGATGCAGACAACATATGAACATTATAAGAAAGAGGCGGCCGGGTTTGCAGGACCGGCATGCATTGACATGTTTGGTGAAGAACCATTCGAACCGGTGGCAAAAGAGACTGTGGCAAAGCTTTCGGAGAGTCAGGAAGAGATGATCCTGCAGTATGACAGCCGTCAGAGCCAGATGGTGAACAGGTATATCAAAGGAGAAGAGCGCAGCTTTACGATCATTGCCTATCCGGTGCCGGAGATCGGAGAGAAGTATGAAGAGATTTTTGATGAAATTATCCGCATAAACACACTGGATGCAAAAGTATATGGAAAAAGTACAGCAGACACTGATTGATGCATTGGATCAGGGAGAATACGTGCATATTCTCGGGACGAATGGGAATCGTACAGATCTGAATGTGCAGTTACATCCGTTGAATGACCCGGCAAAAGAAACAATCTTTGAGAACTGTGTGGCAGATGTGAATATTCCGGTCGGGGAAGTCTTTTACTTCTCCTGTTCTGGAAGGAACGAACGGAGTCTTACATGTCAGCAAAGTGTATCTGAATGAACTGCAGTATCGTGATCTGGAGATCACATTCTCAAATGGCATGGTATCAGAGTATAACTGTGCGAACTTTGATCGCGATCTGGAAAATAAAGCGTATATTCACGATAATGTATTATACAAACATCCGACGCTGCCGCTTGGTGAATTTGCGATCGGAACGAATACAACTGCATATATAACTGCCAGGAAGTATGGAATCGAGGATAAGATGCCGATCCTGATCGCAGAGAAGATGGGACCGCATTTTGCGGTGGGAGATACATGTTACAGTTGGTGCGAGGATATCAAAGTCTATAATCCGAATGGAAAAGAGATTATTGCAAGAGACAATTCGGTATCGATCCGCAGAAAAGAAGATGTATCAAAAGCATATTTCCACTGCCATACAGATATTACCATTCCATATGAAGAACTTGGAAGTATTACGGTTGTTACAAAGGATAAAAAAGAGATTGTGTTACTGGAAAATGGAAAATTTGTACTTCCCGGTACAGAGATTTTAAATGAACCATTGAAAAATTCTAATAAATAGGGTATGATTTATTTGTCAAACTTATAAGAAAGGATGAAAATTATGCCAAAAGTAGGAATTATCATGGGCAGTGACTCAGATCTTAAAGTTATGAGTAAGGCTGCAGTAATGCTGGAAGAGTTAGGAATCGAGTATGAGATGACGATCATCTCAGCACATCGTGAGCCAGATGAACTGATTGAATGGACCAGAGGAGCAGAAAGCCGCGGAATAAAAGTTATGATCGCCGGTGCAGGAATGGCAGCAGCCCTTCCGGGAATGTGTGCAGCATTATTTGCCCTTCCGGTTATTGGTGTACCTCTTTCAGGAAAGAATCTGGATGGAATGGATGCAGTGTTTTCAATCATGCAGATGCCGCCGGGAGTTCCGGTTGCAACCGTTGCGATCGATGGCGCAAAGAATGCAGCAATTCTTGCAGCAAAGATTCTTGCGGCTTCAGATGAAGAACTTCTGAAGAAACTGAAAGCTTATACAGAAGAACAGAAAGAGGCAGTCAAAGCCAAAGCAGCAAAGCTTGATTCTATCGGATATGAGGCATATCTGGCATCAAAATAATAGATATAAAAGTACAGAAATAAATAACAGGTACAAAAGGAGATCGGATTATGGATTACAAAAAAGCTGGTGTGGATATTGAAGCAGGTTACAAGTCAGTAGAACTTATGAAAGAGCATGTAAAGAAGACCTTGCGTCCGGAAGTTCTTGGAGGACTCGGAGGATTCTCGGGAGCATTTTCTCTTGCGAAGATCAAAGAAATGGAAGAACCGGTGCTGTTATCAGGAACAGACGGATGTGGAACAAAGGTCAAACTTGCCATGATCATGGATAAGCACGATACCATTGGAATCGATGCAGTAGCTATGTGTGTGAATGATATTGCATGTGCAGGCGGTGAGCCGTTATTCTTCTTAGACTATATTGCATGTGGAAAAAATTATCCGGAGAAGATCGCATCTATCGTAAAAGGTGTGGCAGAAGGATGCCTGCAGTCAGAAGCAGCTCTGATCGGCGGAGAGACAGCAGAACATCCGGGACTTATGCCGGAAGATGAATACGATCTTGCAGGATTTGCAGTTGGTGTATGTGATAAAAAAGATATGATTACAGGAGAAGATTTAAAAGCAGGAGATGTACTGATCGGTATGGCATCTTCAGGTGTGCACAGCAATGGATTCTCACTGGTACGTAAAGTATTCGAGATGACAAAAGAATCGTTGGATACATATTATGATGATCTGGGAACTACACTCGGAGAAGCACTGCTTGCTCCGACAAGAATCTATGTCAAAGCATTAAAGAGCATAAAGAACGCAGGAGTGAAAGTGAAAGCCTGCAGCCATATCACAGGAGGCGGATTCTATGAGAACATTCCAAGAATGTTAAAAGACGGAGTAAAAGCCGTTGTAGAAAAAGACAGTTATCCGGTTCCGCCAATTTTCACAAAGCTTGCAAAAGAGGGAAATGTAGACGAGCATGCAATGTACAATACTTATAATATGGGTATTGGTATGATCGTTGCGGTTGATCCTGCTGATGTAGATAAGACAATAGAAGCAATCAAAGCGACCGGAGATACTCCATATGTGATCGGTCATATCGAAGAAGGTGAAAAAGGAGTGACATTATGTTAAATGTCGTAGTTCTGGTATCCGGTGGCGGAACAAATCTGCAGGCAATCATAGATGCAGTAGATTCCGGCGAGATTACAAACACAAAGATTGCCGGCGTCATCAGTAATAATAAGAATGCATATGCACTGGAGCGTGCTGAAAAACATGGGATTCCGAATCAGTGTATATCTCCAAAAGATTATGAAAGCCGTGAGATTTTCAATCAGGAATTTATGAAGGCTGTGGATGTCATGCAGCCGGATTTGATCGTTCTGGCCGGATTTCTGGTAGTGATTCCGGCAGAGATGATCGCAAAATACAGAAACCGTATGATCAACATTCATCCGTCCCTGATCCCGGCATTTTGCGGAACAGGATTTTATGGATTGAAGGTGCATGAAAAAGCACTGGAACGCGGAGTGAAGGTGGTTGGTGCAACGGTACATTTTGTAGATGAAGGAACCGATACCGGTCCGATCATTTTGCAGAAAGCAGTTGAAGTGGAACAGGGAGATACCCCGGAAGTTCTGCAGAGACGTGTGATGGAGCAGGCAGAATGGAGAATTCTGCCAAGAGCTATTGATCTGATCGCAAACGGTAAAGTTAAAGTAGAAGGACATCGTGTGACGATCGAGTCATAGAGGATAAAGGAGCAGTGTAAGATGAAAGTATTAATCGTTGGAAGTGGCGGAAGAGAACATGCAATCGCATACAGCGTTGCAAAAAGCGATAAAGTAGACAAGATTTACTGTACTCCGGGAAATGCGGGAATTGCAGAATTTGCAGAGTGTGAACCGATCGGAGCCATGGAATTTGACAAGATCGTAGCATTTGCAAAAGAAAAAGAGATTGATCTGGTTATTGTTGGAATGGATGATCCACTGGTTGGCGGTCTGGTGGATGAACTGGAAGCCGCAGGTATCCGTACTTTCGGACCTAAAAAGAATGCAGCGATCCTTGAGGGATCAAAAGCATTTTCCAAGGATCTTATGAAGAAATATAACATTCCGACTGCAGCTTATGAGAATTTTACAGATCCGGATAAGGCAGTTGAATATCTGAAGACGGAGGCCAGATTCCCAATTGTATTAAAAGCAGACGGACTGGCACTTGGAAAAGGCGTGCTGATCTGTAAGAATCTGGAAGAGGCTGAAGAAGGCGTGAAGACGATCATGCTGGATAAGAAATTCGGTACAGCCGGTAATGAGATGGTTATAGAAGAATTTATGACGGGAAGAGAAGTCTCAGTACTGTCATTTGTAGATGGAAATACAATCAAAACGATGACTTCGGCACAGGATCATAAGCGTGCAGGTGATGGAGATACAGGTCTGAATACAGGAGGAATGGGAACATTTTCACCAAGTCCGTTCTATACAGAAGAAGTAGATGACTTCTGTAAGAAATATGTATATCAGGCAACCGTTGATGCTATGAAGGCAGAAGGAAGATCGTTCAAAGGTGTAATCTTTTCGGACTGATGCTGACAGCGGACGGACCGAAGGTTCTGGAATACAATGCCAGATTTGGAGATCCTGAAGCGCAGGTGGTTCTTCCGAGAATGAAAAATGATATCATTGATGTAGTAGAAGCTTGTATTGATGGTACGCTGGATCAGATCGATCTGCAGTTTGAAGACAATGCTGCAGTATGTGTTGTTCTGGCAAGTGACGGATATCCGGTGAAATATGACAAAGGACTTCCAATCAGCGGACTGGAGGAATTTGACAGGCACGAAGGCTATTACTGCTTCCATGCAGGTACGAAATTCAACGGTGATCAGATTGTGACCAACGGCGGACGTGTACTTGGTGTGACAGCAAAGGGAAAAGACTTAAAAGAAGCAAGAGCTAATGCCTATGCGGCAACCGAATGGGTAAAATTCGATAATAAATATATGCGTCATGATATTGGTAAAGCGATTGACGAAGCATAAAAAGTATGAAAAGAATATGAAAAGAAGAGCTTACGATTTAGGTTGTAAGCTCTTTTTAATTGTGTTATAGTATCCATATAACAAAAGAAAAAGACAGATAACAGGTGATGAGATGTTGATAGAAATTGATTTTAACAGCAGTGAGGCAATCTATGTACAACTGCAGAATCAGATTATCATGGGGATTGCAACAGACATGATTCGGGAGGGAGATACCTTACCGTCTGTCAGACAGCTGGCGGATACTGTAGGAATTAATATGCATACGGTGAATAAAGCGTATTCGATCTTACGGCAGGAAGGGTTCATCCAGTTGGACAGAAGAAGAGGAGCCGTAGTCGCCATTGATGCGGACAAGGCACAGGCAATGTTAAAACTCAGGGAAAAGCTTGCGATATTACTTGCAAAAGGATGCTGCAAGAATATTGGAAGAGAAGATGTGCATGCATTGGTGGATGAGATATTTGACGAGTATAGAAGATAGGCAGAAAGGAAAAAAAGGCATGGATTATACAAGGCAGGCTAAGGAAGTGCTGAAGATTGCAGAAAAAAGTGCGAAGGAGATGGCACACCCTTATGTAGGAACAGAACATCTGCTTCTGGGACTCAGAAAGGTGTATACCGGCGTAGCGGCGCAGGTTCTGGGAACGAACGGGGTAGATGAGGAAAATATACAGAAAGTGATGTCCGAACTGATCTCTCCTGCAGGTGAGATGCCAGGCAGAAAGAAACCAGAATACAGTCCGAGACTGGAATATATTCTGGAAGATAGTAAGACAGAGGCAGAACAGTTCCGCTCAGAAGAGATTGGAACAGAACATATGCTGACGGCACTTATCCGTGATATGGATTGTGTTGCTGCAAAGATCCTGACTACGTTAGGTGCGAATCTTCAGAAGATCTATCAGGAAATATTTGAAACTGTCGGGATCGATCCGAAGATGTATCAGGAAGAATATGGACCGGAAGAGGGGAGAAAGAACGGAGTATTGGATCAGTATGGTACCGATCTGACAGCAGAAGCAGAAGAAGGAAAGCTCGATCCGGTCATCGGAAGAGAAGAAGAAATCGGACGGCTGATGCAGGTCTTAAGCAGACGCACAAAGAACAATCCCTGTCTGGTCGGGGAACCGGGTGTTGGTAAGACAGCAGTCATCGAAGGGCTTGCAACACAGATTGCAGAAGGCATCGTGCCGGAAGGAATCAGGGGAAAACGTATCTATACCATGGATCTGGCAAGTATGATCGCCGGATCAAAATACCGCGGAGAATTCGAAGAACGTATGAAACGTCTGATTCAGGAGGTGAAGGCGGCAGGTAATATCATTCTGTTTCTGGATGAAGTGCATACGATCATTGGTGCGGGTGGTGCAGAAGGAGCGATGGATGCGTCTAATATTCTGAAGCCGTCCCTTGCAAGAGGAGAACTGCAGCTGATCGGTGCCACAACGATCGTGGAATACCGCAAATATATTGAAAAAGATGCGGCACTGGAAAGAAGATTCCAGCCAATCACGGTAGAAGAACCAGATAAAAATCAGTGTCTGGAGATACTGAAAGGTCTGCGCTCCAGATATGAAAAACATCATAAAGTAAAGATAAGAGAAGAAGCACTGGAGGCAGCAGTCAGCTATTCCAACCGCTATATCAATGACCGTTTTCTTCCGGATAAGGCGATTGATGTTGTGGATGAAGCATGCTCAAAAGTAAGCTTGCGTGGATTTAAAGTACCGGAAAATGTATATAAACTGGAAAAGGCACAGACGGAACTTGCAAAGGAACTGGAAGAAGCAATTCAAAGCGGCAATATCATTGAGGCATCCATGCTTCATAAAGAATTAAAGGATGCAGAAGAGAAATCAGAACAAATCAAGAAACGTATTCATAAGAAGAATGATGCAAAGCATCTGGAAGTAACGGAAGAAGATATTGCAGAGGTCGTATCACAGTGGACGAAGATTCCGGTAAGTCGTCTGGCTGAGTCAGAAAGCACAAGGTTAAATAAGCTTGAACAGACACTTCATAAGCGTGTGGTCGGGCAGGATGAAGCGGTAACAGCAGTAGCAAAATCTATCAAGCGTGGAAGGGTCGGACTGAAAGATCCAAAGCGTCCGATCGGTTCGTTCTTATTCCTGGGGGCCAACAGGAGTCGGAAAGACAGAATTATCCAAAGCTCTTGCGGAAGCTCTCTTTGGAGATGAGAATTCTATGATCCGTGTAGATATGTCGGAATATATGGAAAAGCACAGTGTGGCAAAGCTGATTGGTTCGCCTCCGGGATATGTCGGACACGATGACGGCGGACAGCTTAGCGAACAGGTGAGAAGACATCCATATTCCGTCATCTTGCTTGATGAGATAGAAAAAGCACATCCGGATGTGTTTAATATCTTTTTGCAGGTGTTAGATGACGGGCATATTACAGATTCACAGGGAAGAAAGGTGGATTTTTCGAATACTGTGATCATTATGACATCTAATGCCGGAGCACAGTCAATCATCGATCCGAAAAAGCTGGGCTTTAATACAAAAGAAGATGCCGCAGGAGATTATAAGCGGATGAAGAATAACGTTATGAATGAGATCAAGTTTATCTTCCGTCCGGAATTTTTGAACCGTATTGATGAAATTTTGGTATTCCATCCACTGACAGTTGAGCAGATGCAGAAGATTGTGGGATTGATGTGCAGAGAACTGATCAAACGTGCAAAAGATCAGCTTGGAATCGATCTTACGATTCGTGATTCTGTGAAAAAGCATATTGTAGAGACTGGTATGGATAAGAAGTATGGGGCAAGACCACTCAGACGCGCTGTACAGAATCAGTTAGAGGATAAACTTGCCGAGGCAATTTTAAGTGGGGAAATCAGAAGAAATATGAAAGTTGTTGTTGGAATCTCTAAAAAAGAAATTAAATTTACGGCAAAGACTACAAATTAAAAATATTTTATTATATAATAGAATGAACGAAAGAAGAACCTTAGGAGGACAAGAAAATGGCAGCAGTGAAAGAGCTTTTAAGAGCTGAAACAGACGGTACACTTAGTTTTGGAGATTATACATTAGACAGCAAAACTAAGTTAGACGGATTCGAATTTCAGGGGGATATCTACAAAGTTAAGACGTTCAAAGAGATTACAAAATTAGAAAAGAACGGAATGTTTGTATACGAATCCGTACCGGGAACTGCAGTAGAGAATTTCAAGGCAACAGAGAACGTAGTTTCGTTTAAAGTATGTGGAGAGACAGATTTTCAGTTTACACTTGGAATGGAAGCGGATGCAGAGTATGTTGTATACATGGATGATGTGAATATCGGAGACATGACAACAAACTTAAGTGGAAAACTCAGCGTAAGTGCAGAAGCAGATCCGGGAAAAGAGATTGGAATTAAAGTCGTAAGAAAATAATGGCAAAAATAAAGAAAAGTATATATTTCTGTCAGAATTGCGGACATGAAGAAAGCAAGTGGCTGGGGCAGTGCCCAATGTGCAAAGAGTGGAATACATTTGTGGAGGAAAAAGGTGAGTACTCCGGCAGCCGGTGTATCCAGAGGCAGCAGTGTGGCAAAGAAAAAGAGTCAGATTGTGACTTTATCCAGTGTATCAACGACAGATGAAGAACGAACAAAAACCGGAATAAAAGAATTAGACAGAGTATTAGGCGGGGGAATCGTACAAGGTTCCCTCGTATTAGTAGGTGGGGATCCCGGAATCGGAAAATCAACACTGCTGCTTCAGGTGTGCCAGAAGCTGGCAGCCAGGCAGAAGAAGGTGCTTTATATTTCCGGAGAGGAATCATTGAAGCAGATTAAATTGCGTGCAAATCGAATGGGAGAATTCGCGGATAGTCTCTTTTTATTATGTGAGACGAATCTGGCAGCAATTCAAAGTGTGATTGAGAAAGAAACGCCGGATGTTGCTGTGATTGATTCGATTCAGACAATGTATAATGAAGAAGTGTCATCTGCACCGGGAAGCGTATCCCAGGTGCGGGAATCAACAAATGTACTGATGCAGCTGGCAAAGGGGCTGAATATCTCGACTTTTATCGTAGGACATGTGACAAAGGAAGGAACGGTTGCAGGCCCGAGAGTACTGGAACATATGGTGGATACAGTACTTTATTTTGAAGGCGACAGGCATGCATCATACCGGATACTCCGAGGAGTGAAGAATCGTTTTGGATCAACAAATGAGATCGGCGTATTCGAGATGCGCAGAGAGGGACTATGTGAGGTAGAGAATCCTTCGGAATTCATGTTGAGTGGAAAGCCGGAGAATGCAGCCGGATCTGTGGTGGCATGTGCGATGGAAGGCACAAGACCGATGCTGATGGAGATTCAGGCACTGATCTGCAGGAGTAATTTCGGAATGCCGAGAAGAACTGCGGCAGGATTGGATTATAACCGTGTTAATCTGCTGATGGCAGTTTTGGAAAAGAGGATGGGGCTTCCGTTATCCAATTACGATGCTTATGTCAATATTGCCGGCGGGATTCGTATGAACGAACCGGCAGCTGATTTGGGCATTGTAATGGCTATTGCTTCCAGTTATAAGAATAAACCAATCGCAGAAGATACGATTGTATTCGGAGAAGTTGGATTAAGCGGGGAAGTAAGGGCTGTATCTATGCCCGAGCAGAGAGTTGCAGAAGCTAAAAAACTAGGATTTAAGACTTGTATTGTGCCATCGGTTACATTGAAGTCCATTGGGAAAGTGGACGGAATCGAAGTGATCGGGGTCAGTAGCGTGAATCAGGCAATGAATTATATTTAGAACCAGTGGGGACGGAGTTTTGTGGCTTTTTTAGTGTCCCCACTGGTTCTTTTTTATTTATTGTTATGTGGTATGAGAAAACTATACTATATGAGTTTTTTTGATAACTGTTTCATACATAAAGAACATGATGCATAAAAAGACTCCCAGATAAATTGGAAAGAGTGTAATACCTATGGATCTTGCAATAATGCCAAAAAATGGAGGCATCAGACAAGTTCCAATATAGGCAAACGCCATCTGTACTCCAATAATCGACTGAGATTTGTCCGCACCAAAATGTGCGGGGGTTGAGTGAATAATGGATGGGTAAATCGGTGCACATCCAAGTCCGATGAGGATAAGTCCGGTTAAAGCAATTGTTTTTCCAAAAGGAAAAATCATGGCGAGGACACCGATAAGTATGATCCCTTCACCAAGATGGATCATCTGTGAGTCATTTAGCTTAAAAGTAATGAAACCGCTGATACCTCTGCCTACAGTAATTCCAATAAAGAAGAGACTTGCGAATCCAGCTGCTTTCTCTGAAGAATAACCCAGGTGCAGAACGAGATAACTACTGGCCCAGAGAGAGGATGTCTGTTCGATTGCAGAGTAACAGAAGAAAGCAAAAAGAATTTCTCTGGCGCCTGGAATCTGAAAAATCTGCTTTAAAGTCAGGGCCGGCAAAGTACAGACGGAACTGGAATCAGGTTGTCCGGTGTTTCCTTTGTTCTGAAATTGCTTCCAAAGAGGAAGGCTTATGATTAAAATAGCAGTAAGTCCAATCTGGAAAATGGAAATGTAGCGGTATCCCATAGACCACCCCTGCTTATTAGATAAAGCATATCCCATAATATAAGGTCCAATAGAGGCACCGACACCCCACATACAGTGCAGCCAGCTCATATGCCGGCTTTCGTAATGAAGTGCAACATAATTATTGAGCGCTGCATCAACACTCCCACCGCCAAGTCCGTAAGGAACTGCCCACAGACACAATGCAATAAATGAATGGCTGACAGAGAATCCAATCAAAGCAACAGCAGTAGTAGCTACACTGATGGCAGTGATTTTACCTGTACCAAGTTTTTTGGTAAGTCTGTCATTTTGCAGACTTAGAATAACGGTACCGGCGCTATGATCATGGAAATGATTCCTGCGTAAGAAACGGGTACATGAAAGACCGGATACATAGAGGGCCATGCGGAGCCCAAAAGTGCATCCGGAAGTCCGAGGCTGATGAATGCCAGATAGATTACGGCAAGTAATAAGTGAAACATATAATAGTAACTCCTTCATTTTATATAAGAAGAATCATAAAAGAAAAGATAGACGGTGTCAAGAAAGGAAAACAGGCAATTTATATAGAAATAAGCAGAGGGAAAGAATGAAATTATCTGAATTGTCTAAATTGCAGAAAATATAAAAACAATGTTGACAATTCAAACGCCCTTGTGGTATATTAATCTAGCTGTCGCGTTAGACAAGGCCGTGAGGTAACAGAGTCGAAGCGGAAGACGGCGGGAACTGATTACGGAAAAGCAGAGAATGCCGGATCATAATCAGAAATCTTCGGGAATTGTTCCTGAAAAAAAGAATAAAATAACAGTTGACAAACACAACTGCTTGTGATATTCTTA